>Ga0102593_1000202_pt1 | contig 146386 bp, 131 predicted proteins | sample AraplaCol_mMS_r2_2_FD_76862 | JGI IMG/M metagenome (GOLD analysis project Ga0102593, IMG submission 76862) | Arabidopsis root microbial communities from North Carolina, USA - plate scrape MF_Col_mMS_r2 (SPADES assembly) (version 2) | ecosystem: Host-associated > Plants > Roots > Endosphere...
GATTGGGACCAGTTCATGCCTGAGGCGAGCAAGTTGAGATTTTCTGTACTTTTCTGTACTTTTACAGTGTACGAGCAGTGGGCTGCGTACAAGTTGCTGCAGGTACGATCATCTAGATCTTCTCTTCCAGTATCCCATCTACATCTTCTATCTTCCATCTCATCTCAACTTCCTCTCTTCTTCTCTTCTTCCCTTCACATATCTACTCTACTCTCTACTCTCTCATCTCCACACATCCACAACTCTACGACGTGACGACACCACTTCTCTCCACTTCACCGTTTCCGTCCATCGTCAACTCTCCCAACTCACTTCCATCATTCCCATCCCATCCCATCCCATCTCCATCATCATCCACTCATTCACCCTCATCCATGGTAATCCGCTCTTCCCGCTCTGAGCAACTTCTTCTCCCCCCACTACAGCTCTCTTTCTTTTTCTCTTGGACTTCTTCTTCCCTTTCTCTTTCTACCTTTTGATTTCTTTCTACTCCTCTTTTTTTTTCTCCTCTTTCTCCTCTTCTTGTTCCGAGGATCCGTCTACTATCACCCTCCGTGGTTCACTCAAGTCTGTCATCACTCATCTCCCGGCTCTTGGTTCCACCTCTTCCTCCGTCTTGATGAGTGCATCGACGTTCGCCGACGCCTCTCTCTCGCGCGAAGCACAGAGGTACGTGGTTTGATTCTTCTATCATCATCATCATCATCATCATCATCATCATCATCACCACCACCATCTTCTTCATTATTATTCCTCATTTTTTTTGATGTTCTTTCCCTCTTTATCATTATCATCTTCACCTTCTTTGTTTGCCTTGCTTCTTTGATTTTGGATCTCTCTTGCCTTTTCTTTTCTTTTCTTTTGCTTTTGCTTTTGCTTTTGCTTTTGCTTTTTTTTTATTGTGCAATTGCTACAACTTTTCCTTACTCCCTGCACTTTCTATTCCACCGCTCTCTGCTCCCTGCTGTTACTTTGGTCGCAACTCTTACTCGGTGGTCCAGGCATCCCACTGACCATGTTGTCCAACAACAGTTCTGACTTTGACCTGACCATTCGCCAGCAGCCCGACCGGGCGCGCGTGGCTGGGGGCAAGGAGAAAGGTATGTCTTCTCTCTTGCTTTTCACCCTGTCTCTCCGGGTTGATCTGCCCGCTCGCACGTTCCAGCTCTTCCTATCTTCGCTCACCCCCTCCATCGTCAAGTGGGGTTGGGCCTGGACTGGTTCTGGATCGGCGTGTTGGGCAGAGCAATACCTTGGACGGTGGAAGAAAGACTGGCTTGTCGATTGCTAATGCGCTAGTGACAGAACGCAAACCTATCGATCCTCCGCCGATCGTGCAGCTTCGGGTGCGACAAGAGGATTCATATCTAGCTCAGTAAGTCATTCCCATGCCGAACCCTTCTTGTTGTGTGCGCCGTCGGATGTGCGGCAACCCCAAGAAGTGTGGGTTTGTGTGTGTGTGTGTGTGTGTGCGGACAAGGGTCGCTGATCTCCCCGCGCCGTGCGCTTTCAGACACTACCTTCAAAGTCCTTATTATTTCATGACCTGCAGCCTCTACGATGCTTCAGACGATCGTCCAGTGCCCGTGGCTCCATCCACTGCCTTGGCAGGAACTCTGGTCTCGTCCCTTCACCGTTTAAAAGACGTGGACAATAGTGGTAAGTCGCAGCCCCAGTGCACCTCAGAGAAAGGCCAGCGAGCTGACTCCAGGCAGACGGAGGGTTCTTTGTCTTCGGGGATCTCTCTGTGAAGATTGAAGGCGAGTTTCGTCTCAAATTTACCCTCTACGAAATGCGCAAGTAAGTGCTCCGTGCTCAGGCGAGCGGTCGGGCCAAGACGTCCATGCCAGAAAACTCACCACAATCTTACAGGCAAAATGTCGTCTACCTAAAGACGAGCATTTCAGACCGATTCAGAGGTAAGCATTACCTTTGAGACCGCGCGAGTTGTCGCAAGGCGCTGACCTTCTCCAGTGTCACCACCCAAGAACTTCCCAGGCATGATGGAATCGACTTTCCTTTCACGTTCGTTTGCAGACCAAGGGGTGAAGCTGCGTATCCGCAAAGAACCCCGAACAATGATGTAAGTAGATCGATCCATTTGCTGGCTCAGCCGCTAGGTAGAGGACGGCCGGTTAACATTTGCCCAGGAAACGTTCGGCACCTCGACCGGACGAGTTCCCACAAGCCATGCCTACTCGGTCACCAGATCGTCAGTCTGTCCAGGGAATTCCACCTGTAACAGGGTTCCAAGGCTATCCTACAGCTGCGGCGAGAGCCGATTATGGCTATTACCAGCCTGTAAAGCGCCATCGTACCTCGATAGATTACGGGCGACAGAGCATCTACGATGACGGTCGAATGGCTCGACAGATAGATCCATACGGTCAACCAGCGCCAATGTACCCCAGTCAACCAGCCTCGTATCAACCGCAGCCCATGGCGGGATACTCAGGCAGCGTGATGCCAGATTATGGGGTGACTCTCCCTCTTCCTGCTTTTTACGAGATTCCGTCCACTGACCATACTTTTTTTTTAACGCTTTAGATGTACGCTGCCGGAATACCGCCGTCAGCTCCATTGTCACAGATGCCCGATCCCTCCGGGCAAGGCCGTGCGAGCCAAAATGCCGCCGTGGGACAGTTGATGGCGATGAACCAGCCTGGGACACCTGTACGGCACCCCTCTTCAAATCAGTGAGTGTGTGGGGAATATCCTGGCTAAATCTTTCTTTTTTTTCTGGATGCGCAAAGTCCCCGGATTCCACAGGAGCAATGATGGCACAGGGATACCCCCGGTCCGCATACCCGACCTCTACAACTCTTCCCCCGCTTCAACGGAGTCGCAACTACCCTAGCATCAATGGGAGTCCTCGAGAATACTTTGATCCGGGGCCAAATGTCTCGATCAAATATGATGGAGGTTCCCCGTCGGCTACTCCTATCCTTCCTTCTCAGATGGTTCCCGAAGGCAACGCGGCCGGCTCTGCTGCCTTTGAACATGGCTCTGCGAATGGCACTCCTCGGTGATAGACTGGGCTGCTTGCTTTGCTCTGCGATGCTGCTGCAATTGCTCATACTGGATCCCTTTTTGACTTGGCCCTTCCGGACTACTGGCAGTCTACTTGCCTTGACTTTGCTTTTTTTTTTCATGCGGTACACTATGACTTACCACTTTTCATGTCTGTCTGAATAGACCGGGGTGTTAGATATCACGTTTTTCTTCTTTTTTGGTTCTTTTTGGTTATACACTGGGTGGCTCAGGATACTGGGAGGTGGCTATTTGCTTTATGGCTTTGTTTGAGTTACGCTTGGTTATGTTTGGGCTTGGATTGGTTCCCCCGGCGCTGGTAGAAGGGAGGCTGGTATGATTATTCTTATCAAAAGTGGTCTCATTATGTCCTTTTTTCATTCTTGTCTTGTCTGTCTTCTTTTTTCTTCTCTCTTCTGTATATACTTCCGTGACTTCCCTTTTCAGCCCATCAATTAATCTGGCTGTCTCGATGGCACCTTCCTTCTTTGTATTTTTCTGGCCTGGGTCTGCTCCTTCCTCTTTCAGTAGATCTTGTAGTGTTTGTTTGCTACTGCTTTGTTTTCCTCACTTCTTCTCCTTCACATCATTGCGAATCTCAGCATGGATACACCAAGGATTCCCTTCAGCAATCTCGATGTCTGCTGCACTTGGTCAGGAGATCCTCGCCAAGATGTAGAGGTCACGATGACTGTTGATGTGAGTTATATTGTGTATGCGCTGATTCGACGGAACTGACCTCGATTTGATCAGATTTGGTGCAGCCCAGGCGACCATTTTACGGTCTTTGACACTCGTCACCCATGTACCTCCAGTGTGAAGGGATTCACGCTCAGTCCAAAGATAGACTCCAGCGATGGATCGACCCCAAAAGCATCGGCAGCCTCAGCAGCCTCGGCGGCACCAACCGAATCGCCTATCCATACACTCACTTCTCCCAGTGCTTCAAAGCCAACACCTGTGACCCCAGACAAAAGGTTTCCAAATCGGGAGGTTTCACGCAGTGCTAGCTCATTGCCTGACGCAGAAACACCATCGATTTATTCAGACTCGGAAAGCATCATCGTTCTCAACAACCTACATCAAGATGGGTTTATGGGCGAAAACATACTCCCCGACCCCTTCTGTGCCAACTTATCCTTGAATGCCTCGCCTGCTCAAAGCCAAGAGCAAAGTACGGATCAGTCTGAGAGGAAGAATGATGGAGAACTGCCGAGAACTCCGCTTCTCCCACGAAAGAGATCTGCAAAGGCTGCCTCATTACCTGATTCAGTAACAGACTCGGAAAGAGGGTATGGTGGCTTTGAAACCGTGGCGTCACCTATTTCTCCGTCAACACCCTCGACAAAAGGCTCTCAAAGTTGTCAGCGCAGTCTCATTCCTCGACCTCGTCCGAAAAGCCTGACCCTAGAAGATAAGTCTCAGTCTGCTCCCAGCAAGGTATCCCTGCTCAGAAGCCCTGCTCCAGCTACTGAGGCCGAATTTCGTCGCTTCGAGAATGAGGTTTCTCCTTTATTTAGAGATCGCAGTAAAGAGAACATAGTTCGTCGAGCTGTGAGGCGCAGACAGATCGGTCCCGATATAATCACCTCTCTTGTCACACCTTCCAAATCCAGTGGTCCACAAGACACTCAGAACCAGGCTGACATGGAGAAACTTTCTACTGTTGCAGTGATTGGAAGTCCGTGTGACTTGTCTGGACTGCCTGCTGAGTCGGGCATAACGTCACCAACTGACAGCCCTGCGGAATCCAGAGAAGCTATCCCCATGCAATCTTCGCATGATTGCACCGATACTGAGCTTGTCGTGGGTGACGACACGAAGCCACGCCTTTATTTCACTGCGGGGAAATTCTACATGTCAGCTTCATCCAATGTTTATGCTTCCACCTATCAGGCCAGGATCACTCTTTCAGTGCCGCTCCAGGAAGGTAGACCGGGATGGTTTGAACTGGCTGTTCCTGGGCTGCCGCGACTGGCGCCACAGGAACATGGCTATGTGTTCTTTTTTGTTCCACCAGGACATGGCATGGAGTTTCGGACCCTTCATTTTCGGCGTTACAGTCTTGTGGAGGGCTGTCTTATGGCCCAGATGCTCATATCAAATCGCCTTATCATTCCTCTTCGACTCTGTGACTTGAATTTCTTCGGGTATTTGAAAGATTTCAATATTGTTCAAGCCATACGAGCAGACATTGTGCAGAATCAGGAGAATGAGCCAGGAGAAACCTTCCGCCTTGTCAAGTATCGTGCAACATGTTCTGTCCAACTGGTTCAAGCGGACTTTTGGGCTGAAAGATGTGGATTCTGGATTTATGTCCATGGTGGTCCCGATGAAGAGTTTTTCTGTCATCTACAAAAGGGAAGCTTCCAGGAGATTCATCTCCAGACATCGAGTGAGAGGATTGGGGTGACTAAAGTGGAGGTTTTATGTGGCCGGTCAAATCTGGAGAGATTTGCCATCACCTGGGAAGTTAAGCTTGCCAAAGACTCGCCAATCTGGATGCCACGTATCAGAGCGAGCTGCAGTCATGAGCTTGAGGACGAGCTCGAGGATGAGCTACGCGGGGAGATTATAATGAGGAAAGGCCGTGACCAACTGGCGTCTCCTTCATCCGAAGTAGAAATCACGGATTCAACGGTGAATTATGGCCCCTCAGAAAACACTGCACAGCCCACTCAGCAGCCCGCAAGGCAATATAACGAGCAACAGGGACACTGCAAAAGATATGCCAAGCTTTGTCTTGGTATTTTGCTGGTGGTATTCATCTTTCGTCTCTACTGGCGTGTTCTTGGGAGCCTTTGCTTGGAAAAGCAAGTGCCAGCTGCATGGTGTGGAGAGAGTGATTATGCGGTATGCAAAGTGGAGGTGAAAATTATTCCTCAACAAGAGGAGATTTCTGAGCAGAGGGAGATTGAATATGTTCAATTGGAGGTAAGTGAGGAAATTGTTACCAATGGATCGAAAGATGGAGAGAATGGGTCTGATCATGGATATGTACCTTTGCGAGACCGGCTTGATTATTTGCTGGGATGGGGAGGGCCTGTGGGGGAGCTTTAGTATCGTTCTATGATCATTGTATAATATAGTCCAGCGTTTTTATGCATGTTACTCGTGTGCAGTAGGTAGGCTATTCAAGGAATTCTCGAGTTCAAGTTTGCATAGATGGTGGACAGCCGGATCTGTTATAGCTTATAGCCCATCATCAAACTGGAAGCAATTCTGATCTTATATCATTACACTTTCTCTCGGTCTTATTCTATTCTATACCGAAATTCTAGTAGATCCTCAACCATCCACTCATTCACAACTCCAGAGACTTCAAAATCTCCTCAACCGCCCACCTCAGCACAACGTCCATACCAACATCCCCCATACCAGGCGCAATCTTAAGCCCAACATCATGTCTAACATTCACCCCCTCCCCAACAGCCCTAATAAAATCCTCTTCCCCATCACCTTGAGCTGGATGATCCGGGATAATCAACCAAGAATGATCCCCCACATACCTAGGCCAAACAATATCATCAACATAACCAGGCGGATCGACCCAGAAATTCTGCGCCTCATTCTCGTCATTCCCAACTTCCTCCAAATCAACCTCAACATCAGGCCTACTATTCACATTCCCTTCACCAGGCGGAGGTTGATCTTTCGGTTGATTCGAATCCGGTCCAATAGTAACGTACCCAGTTCTTCCCTCTCTTCTAACCTTAACTTTACTATAAGGAGCCGGTAAGAAAAGAGGTAAATGAATCTGATCCTGAACTTTACGAAGCGGATGCTTTTTTCCAACATTTTCTCCATATCCCTCCGTACCCCCATCAGATAAAGGCGGTGCATAAAGTAAAAAGCCTTCCATAAACGCAATAGTTCTCGACCCTGAAATGAAACGAATTCGATCCCGAACTTGGTCGCGGAGTTCGGTGATGATGTTTTCATTGACTTGTGGGTCTCCTTCTTCGTTTTGATCTTCTTTGCTTGAGAGACGGGGTGGAAGATGACCGTGTACAGAGACGTAGGAGAGTGATTGGGCGAGGAATGAAGTATCGATGGCGTTTACGGTGTCCCAATCTTGGATTTGTTTTCCGGAGGGGAGGGTTGTGTATGGGATTCTGGTATATGGTCAGTATCAATACCATGTACTAGTAGCTGTTTGATACAGGTATGCCCGGGGGAAGGTGGATGGGTTCGTACTTATCGTCTGGATAGTAGAAGTCATCTTCGTGAATGATGAATGTATTTAATTTTGTCGTTGATGCATTCACGCCGGAGAAGATTCGTTGGAGGAGTCGGGCGAGTGTGGTTTTACCGCTGGATGAGGGACCCGATATTCCCACTATCAGGGTATTGGGTGTGTTTACCTGTGGGTTATTGGCCATCTTGACGAGCTCGTTTATTAATGGCCTTCTTAGCTTCAGGTGAGGTTTGAAGTTGGAGGTTTGTGCGGGGCCGGGCTTATCTTATCGCGAGCTAAAAGAGTAAGCGGGTACTTCCGGGTACCCGCGGCTACTGTAATAGCTCCAACGGTTACGTGGGGACTGTGGAGTGCAGGAAGGGAAGTATATAATTAAAGTATGGATTTAGAGATGGTGGAGAACATGATATGTGTAAAATGTGATCTCTAGATGTTATATGTTCAATCAAATACATGGGTATCATTTTGTTAGGTATAGCAGAGAGGGTCACGATTATGGACCAAATAGGGACTTTCGCCGTGGTGTGGTAGAATGGGCGAGTAGGTCATCTGAAGGTTGAGGTTGAGGTTGAGGCTGAGTATGCAAATGTGAAGGTTGGGATTTCCCACGACTCGAGACAGAATCAGACTCCCCTTCAGTCTCTGGCTCGATGACCTGCACGCTGGTAGCGAAGCCAATGCGAGGTCTCTTTGGAGTTGGACTTCCCATCAGCTCGGGGCCATCAGGACCGGTATCAGTCTCGTCCGCATCTGACTGAGGCGGGTGACTCCGTTTAATAAGATTGCGCCTTCCATCAGGGACACCCTCATTGTTCTCATCTGGGATCGGCAGCGGATGTCGATCGAAGAACGTAGTGGGTTGATGTAAATACATCGCCTCGGCAAATCGAGTCCCATTCGCATCCTCCATAGGCAGGAATGGCTCTCTTTGAATGATATCCTTCATGGCCTTATCATCCAACAAACTGCGCTCGGCATTCTGCATCTCCGCTTCAGACATCTCTTTCCTCCGACGAAGCATTCGATCCTCCAACGTATCCCGCAAAACCAGCGTTTCAACATGAACGGGTCTTGTTTGGCCAATTCGGTGAGACCGCTTAATTGCCTGGCTTTCGATATTCGGTTGCCAAATAGGATTCGTAATGTAAACACGCGAGGCCTGGGCGATGTGGAGTCCATGCGAAGCCTGTCGAAGATCCATCAGAAGCACGCGAATATCATTTGATTCGCGGAATATTTCAAGATATTGGGTGCGTAATTCGGGTTTCAGGGTACTGGCGTAAATGCGAAATTCGATTCCAAGTAGTTCAATGCCTTCGGCGATCCAAAAGGCCGAGTTGCTGTTGTCGTAAAAGATGATTATCTTCTCTTCTTTATGCCAGCGAAGAACCTGGTCCAAGAGATAAGTGAGTTTTGCAGAGGATGTTGCCACAAATTTGGTTTTCATGAGTGGGGAGTCGGGGGGGAGAGTGCAGGTACGATTCTGTTTGAATGTCTTCTTTGGTGATTTGTGGCTCCGAGGTTTCGGGCTATGACTGAGCTGCCCTGAAGTAACAGTTGAAGTTGTGGAATTTGATACGTTGGCCGACTCTGGGGCACCCTTGGCTGGGGCACGCTGGTCTCTTCTTTCAAGTTCACCGCGAACTTTTATACCGGCTCCAGACAGGCCTTGGGTGGGATCTTGCGATCGTAGGTTCTGGGTAATGAATTGTTGTGCCCGTCGAGCCTGGGTGATCCCCATTAACAACGGCTCTGTGTCTGAACCTCGATCTAAGGCCCAGTGGGCACGATTTTCCTCGGGGAATTTCTGAAGAAATACACCGAGCTCATGAAGTTGTTTGAATTCCCGCCAGCTGCTAGAGTCCATGGCCATTCGGGCAATTTCCATTCCTTTGGTTAACTGATCGATATCCTCTGGTTTCATGATCTTCCTTTTGGCATCCATGTACTTCAATGCATGATCAATCGAATCCTGAGGATTCAATTCTGATCCCGCCCACCAGAACCCCGCTGAGCGCAGGTTGTTTATTGTTTGATTCAAATGCTTCCGATTCTTAGGATCAAACATGTAGTCCGGACCCTGCCGCTCGGACGTGATAGCGTTGACCGCGATGCCAAAGAGAAACAAATTAATGGAGATTCGGTCATGAAAAGAAGGCTCCAAATAAACAACTCGATTGTACAGGTCCGGAAGTTCAATTTCCTTGTTCAAAGTGTCAAGTCGATGTCGCACCACGAGGCCCTGCAATGTGGCGCGAATAGCTGGAGACTTGCGACGCTTGCCATCCGGACCAATTGGTTTCATGTATTTTGTCCAATCGGCCGGGTCGTCATCTTTTGAATTAGACCACGGCTGCAACTCAAGAAATCCAGTCACCATGTACCTTAAGCGATCAAGATCTTTCAACTCGTTATCTGCGGCATTTCCAGTTTTCCTTCGACCTTGTAGGGCATTGGCAGTGATGTCGCCCGGCGATTCAGTATCGCTAGTCGCTACCTCTTGAGACGCGAGACTGATTTCGACTCCGTACAGTCCAGGAGACGGTGTTCCTGATATGACCCATCGGCGTTCAATGTGCATCTGGCCGAGTAGATGTATCATATTGGTTTTTGAACCAGATCCCGCCACGTTGTGCCCTTCGTCGACAATGACACGCAGCCAGTGAAGCTCTGTGAGTGGTGAATTCATTGGAACGAATTTCCCACGTCGATTGTTTATTGGTTCACCAGTCTCCTTCTCGAATCTTGACTTAGAGAATAGCACAATATCGTAGCCCAGAAGCTCGTCAGCAGAGGGTGTCACGTCAGTTCCTCGCTGTAAGAGCAAAACATTTAGACCCGCCGTATGGTGATTAATCTCATGTTGCCAGTGATCGACCAAGTTGTTAGGGACGATTACTATCGTAGCGGTGCAGAGACGAATGCGCTTAGATGGAGGACGCGGGTATGACACGCTTCGTCGGCCCTGGTATCTGGTCTGATGAGGAGGTATTTCGTAGAATCCACAATTGTGCTTGCATGCCTGGATGCACCTCTCATGATATGACCCTTCAAGCTCCTTCTCTTGGAAGAAGGCTTTCCATGGAGCAGAATGCCGGCCTGCAGCGGCGGCGGCCATTTCCATCAATGAGCCAGTCTTTTCCCGAACTGGTGTCCGATCATTTTCTTCTGTCAACAGATATTTAATTGGTATTTTTGGTACATGGCCTCTGGTTGCCCATATAACGGCAAGAGAAATGAGCGTTTTCCCACAACCCATCGTCTCGGCAAGGATACCTGATTATGTTAGCTAGACACTCAATCTGACGTTTGAAATGAACTAACCTCCGCAGGCCTCTGAATACAAAGCCTTCTCTAATGATATAAATGCGTCCTCTCGGTCATAGTAGTATTCCTTCCCAGTTGGAGTGCGGTAGGCTTGGAGGCGAGGATCAAGAACTTGCGCTGGCTGTACCTCACGCTGTACCATTACGGCTGCGGACCGACGCTGATAAGGGTGGAGCTGAGTCTTGAGGCCAAACTCTGAGAAATCATCATCTGACATCAAATCCAACATAGCATGCTGTGCCCATTTGTCTTTAATCAAGTCTGGTCGTGGGTTTGGATCCTGCAGAGTATTGAAGATGTACCATAGCGATTCATCTTCCTCATCATCAGAAACCTTGCTTATTGCATTACGTTCGCCTTTCCATGACTCTATCGAAGTGTCGATATTTGACATTAAACCCTTCAGAGCCGTCCGTAGTTTTTTGATAGACTTGGGAGTGTTGTTGCGGCTGGTGAGTTTCGGGTCGACATAAATTCTGACATTGCCATTCATCTCCTGGGTACGAATCCAAAAATTAAGTTCCAAAAGTTCGATTTCGGCGTTAAACCTTCCTGTGGCACCTTTTTGGCTAAGCACACCTAGGGGAAGAAGAAAAGCAGCAAAGTCATTCTCGTTGGCTTTATCGGATTGAGGGAAGATCAATTGAGGGTGAGTGTCCACATCCTGAGCTTGGGCCCTCTGGGAAGTGCCAGTCAAGTCACCATCTTGTTCCGGAACTGTAAGAATTGACTGATCGGCAGTTGCTTGGTGTTCTGGTTTTCCTATCTCTGTTTCTATTGGTGTAGCCCGAGTGTGGCCATTAGTCTTTGCACTTGAAAGCAGACATATATCAATTGATCTGTTTGATTTGCGATCTTCCCCATTCGAGTCTGTCTCAATTTTTGAATAAACACCAGAGGAGCCATGGATATGCATATGAGACGGTTGGAATGAAACAGTCGACTCATTCTCCGCACCCGCTAGAGCCCCATAGTCTGGGGAAGCTTGGCCTGGGAAACGATCCGGAGGCTGTGGATCATGTTGAGTGGTACCAGGGGACTCGATGAGGGACTGGACTTTCTTATCGACAGCCCTTGTAGGCAATCCTGGAAACATTCCGAACTGGCGTTGGATGATGAGGAAGAATGCCAGCCAAACCAGACGATATCAAGATGGCAGATCCACACCGCCCCCGTTTTCGGCAGTAGATGCACATACGTCTTGTTTCTACGAATTACTGGATATTGTTGAGCAAGACGATTTGTCTGGGTCTGGATTCTACAAGAACGCTGTAGCTTTGAAATAAGTCTATGGATTTTTGCGATACGACTAGTATATCTTATGTCTGTTTCGAGTATTACTGATACAGTTCACCAAGTTGCAGCCGTGGAGTGGGGCGGTACTCGAAGTATACCTAAAGTATATGTTCTGGGCTCTGGATCGAGCTTGAGAAATCCATTCTCTTAACAAAAGAAGAGAATTTCTTGCAGCCTTTTTTCTAGGTGTATTCAAAAATTCATTCTATCTATCAATAGATCTAGCAAATCATATCAGTGGTGTGGCTAAATCGTGCTGTCCCCGTCGAAATCGGGATAGAGGACATATTGTATATGACATCGGGTAATCGACGTCATCCTGATATAGTGTTCCAGTAACAAGCATTGAACTGCCAGGATTTCAAGTATTACATGGAATGAGTGATTGGAATGTCTTTCAGGATTGTATAACCGGTTTCGAAATAATTACAATACTCATAACCTGCTTTACTCGCCGTGATCTCTATTATCTAACCCCGTTCGTGTCCACGGGTTCTCTATAAAATCTGTTCATCATCAACCATGCCACCACGCCTTTCATTATCTCTGCGATTTCACCACCAGAAACTATATTCTAGTACCCCCCAAAGACTTTCTGTCTTGCATCCCAGAGCAACCCTCTTCTCTGCTCCACGAATTCAATTTCCCCGCAACCAAAGAGATTACCAATCTACCGCTTCACGTCCATCTAGCACGCCTCAGATCAAAATGGACCCTCAACAAATCAATCAGAATTTCCAGTTGGCGAATCTGTTCAATGTCAAAGATAAAGGTATGAAGTCTCCCTCAGATCATAAAAAATACATACTGATTTATAAAGTGGCCCTAATAACCGGCGGTGGCTCGGGCATTGGCCTCATGGCAACTCAGGCGCTGGCTGTGAATGGTGCCAAAGTATACATCACGGGGCGAACACAGGAAAAGCTCGATAAGGTCGCCGAGCTCTACGGTCAGAACATTTCTGGTCAAATCATACCAATTACATCCGACATCACCGACAAACAATCAATCGACAAGCTTGTTAAAGAAATCAGCTCTCGTGAGAAATTTCTCTCAATTCTGATCAATAATGCCGGCATCTCTACTGGACACCAAAACACCGAGCACGAAGATCCGCATGAGCTGCGGAAATCTCTTTTCGAGGACGAATCAGGCGATATCGCTGCATGGGATGATACATTCCGTACAAATGTTACGCAAACCTTCTTCGTCACGTCCGCTTTCCTACCATTGCTCCAGAAAGGTTCGGAGCAGGAGCGTGGCTGGTCCAGTACGATAATTAACATCACCTCGATTTCGGGCATTGTGAAGGTATCCCAGCATCATTTTGCGTACAATGCTTCCAAGGCTGCTGCTATTCATCTAACCAAGATGTTGGCACACGAGGTGATGACCTCGAAGTTGCGTATCAGAGTAAACAATATTGCTCCTGGTGTTTTCCCAAGTGAAATGACTGCAGGCGAAAGCGATGAAAAACAGAAGAGCTCTATCCCAAAGGAGAAATATGAGGGAAAGACTGCAGCCCGAAGACCTGGCAAAGATGAAGATATGGCGAGTACCGTTCTTTTCGTTGCTACCAATCAATATTTGAATGGTCAGACAGTGGCAGTGGATGGTGGCTATGTCCTCACAGCTGGTTCTTTGTAGATCATCAAAAAGTACATATTCGCATTTTTACTTTTACTTTGGTTAAAGATCTGTGTGTCTATGGGCTGGAAAGTGTATATCTCACTAAATTGAACTTATTTTTACCATACATCTTGTGAATTGTAATTATTCAAACATTTTGCTGTATTTTCTTTTCTTGAAAATAAACCCCCACACTTCTAATATTTGGAGATTACTATCTGGAGACAATCTTTTGTCGATTCAGTTCAGGACGTCGCATAAGCTCTATATAACGATAACTCTTTATCAGTAGAGAATTGCAATTTTGCCCTTTGACCGGCAAAGAAAACACTTCCTTCTTTCAGATCGTAAGAGATATTCTCCCCATATACCTTCATCTTTCCGGAACCCTGCGTGACAACCAGGATACTGGGGCTTTGCAACTCCGCATGGGTTTCCGTCTGTGAGCCGGACAGGCTCACGCCCAAAACATTGAATTCGCTGAACGGAGGTGCATATTTGACCGTCCTTTTGTTCAAGCCCAGCAAGCTGGGATGAGCTGGAAGAATGGCGGCCTCGGAACTTTGAGGTTGGAATGTAAGAGCCTGCGTAAAGAGATCGATGTTGTCTCTCTCGGCACGCGGACAGAATCCCGTGTTCAACACATTATCGGACCGCGCCATGCATTCAAGAATGTCACCCGATAACCAGGCGTGGATACTATCGGCTGGAACACAGACAGCCTCGCCTGGCTCTAATGTCATGAAATTCATGCATAGAGCAGCGACAAGGCAGCCGTTATCAGTCTCTGAATATTGCTTGCTCAGCCTGTCCAATAGTCCTGGCATATAAGCGTGCTTTCCAAAATCAGATTGGGGAAGTTTCATTATTTGCGAAATTGTATCAGATACCTCCTCTGGGGAAAGCATCAATAAAGCCCGACAAGCTTGTCGTAAGAATGGTGCATCGATCTTGTCGGACTTCGGTAGAATGGACTGAAGAGGCTTCAGCGCGAAAATCTCTGCTAAGTCAGACGTGGGTTTAAATCCGACAAAGAGTTCAAATCGAGTCAATGCAACAGCAATCTCGGGCTTGTGATTGGCATCTCCAAATTTGATAGGATCTTTCGCATGAAGCTGTTCAGCTAGTTTCTTGTCCGGATGCATCTGTAGAGGCAGAGCCTTGGCGAAAGACAGCACCTAGAGGTATTTGATTAGATCCAATTTCTAATATTAAACAAGTCGTCTATTGTAATTTATTATTTACCTTTGGAAGAAATGGCAGATGTGTCGAATATCGCTGAATGGATGCTTTTCCAAGCAAATCCGGATTTCTTTTCAGATGGTCCGACAGGAGTTCATCGCTAGAGAGAAGTCGAGATGGTACAGATGGATATGTTCCCATCCACATCTAGTCAGATTAGACAAAGCTCCTAAATTATATAGCAGAATGCTCTGAAAGACATACCTCTGAATAGGACTGTGAATCATCCAATGGGCCTGCGCCAGGAATCTGCGACCATAATCGGCCAGCTAGAGATTCACTGCCTTTTTTGCCCCATGGGTCATTCTAGATTTGTTAATATACAATATCTATATATCGATAATTTAATAGAAATACCTTGCATTCGCATTTGAGTTGTAAAACACTGGCGGCCATGATGAAGGAAGCTAATGACTGTGGTAAGAAATTTGCTAGGTAAAGAATCGTGTACTGATTAATGCAGAGCAAAATTCTCACGAGAACGTTAACACCAGGAACTAGACCAAGATAAAACAGTTAAAAAGGTCGATTTAATGTATTACCTTCGGTCTCCGTCATCTCAACTCCGCAAATCAGGTTTCTGGGGTCATGAATCCATTCCTGTTTCGGGACAATGATCGTGTCTCTGATTGGCCACTCTATTTCTTTCTCCAGATGCAACAGGAAATCGCCAATGATACGGGTCTTGATATTACAATCTAATGTAATCTCTTGTTTCTTGGTTGCTCGACGTCATGACGACGGAAGAAATTCTATACCTACTATCATATATAATGTTTGACAACGAATGCTGCCCGCAGATCGAGGTCTAGCATCTTCACTTAGTACCCTTTAACAACTTGCAAAATGCAACAAGAAACTGAACGTCTAGCGCGGGGGCCCAGCTCTCAGTTCGAGCAAGGTATGTCACGAAAATCAATGCTCTCTCCTAAGATTTTAATTTTTTTTTTCCCCTGGCTAAACTTTCAATTAGGTCATCGAGCCCCGATTCAACACCACAGCAAACCTGGCCTGCAGTCTGAACTGGAGAATCCAAAGCCTACATCGACACAGCTCCCAACTGAGGATAATGGATACCAGACATATAAAGCAGCTGGAAAATTGAAGGATAAGAGGGCAATCATCACTGGAGGTGACTCTGGCATCGGCCGAGCTATCGCCATCCTCTATGCCATGGAAGGCGCCTCCAGCTTGATCACCTATTTGCCAGAGGAGGAATCAGACGCAAAAGAGACCGTCAGACGTGTAGAAGAACTGGGTCAAAAGTGTCATACCATTGCACTTGACCTACGTGTCAAGGAGAACTGCAAGAAAGTCGTGGATAGAGCTCTGGAGTGTATGGGTGGTATCGACATTCTGGTCAACAATGCCGGAACTCAGAACATGATTGAGGATATTCAGGATCTGGAAGAGTTAGTAACGCCTTGATCTTCTTTTTTCCCCTCATTCTTTGCCTTCTCTCCATTTTTTCATCACCATCCACATATTTTCGCAATTTATTAACGATGACATAGAGACCAATGGGAGGACACATTCGCCTCTAACATTCACTCCGTCTACTACCTCTCAAAATACACACTACCTCATCTAAGAAATGGATCAACCATCATAAATTGTGCCTCGATAAACGCCTACATTGGGCGTCCAGATCTACTCGATTATACTTCAACCAAAGGCGCACTCATCTCATTCACCAGAGGTCTGTCCAACCAACAAATCAAAAATGGCATTCGGGTCAATGCTGTATGCCCAGGGCCTGGTAAGTAATCATATTCACATAGTCACCAAGTGAGGTTTTAATCATTTACTTACAATATTCAGTATGGACACCCTTGATCCCCGCGACGATGAACACATCTGCCATGGAGCAATTTACTAGTCCGATGGGTCGGCCAGGTCAACCTAGTGAGATTGCTACGTGTTTTGTTTTCCTGGCGAGTCAGGATAGCAGCTTCATTTCTGGACAATCTCTTCATCCAAATGGTGGAGTTGTTGTAAATGGTTAGATTCGTGTACGAACATAGTTTTTGAAATTATACTAGTAGACTTCAAATTTCTAAGATATCCAAACACTTCATGGAAGCCATACTTGGAACTCAAGCATAGTTCATTCTTATAGTTACTATTTGAGAGCGAATCTTCAATTAGTAAAGTGTGAATTCAATTCTGTAATCTCCATACAATGCCATCTATTGAGATAATTACAATTTATAAAACTCAGCTATCCAGCCAAGGAAATAATCCAACGCTATCCGACCAAGCCAACCAACGCCAGTGCCAAAAAGCTAGATCAAGAAATAAAAATAGAAAAAACTGACATTCTTCACGTACGATTGCCCGTCACGGGAACTTGAAGAATCCAAGAGAGAAGAAAAAGAGAGGAAAAGTGAATGAGAACAACTATTGCGTAAGAAAGTCTTCAATCTCAAACCCAACCCTTTTCAACGCTTTCTCTTCCAAAAGTCCAGGCGAACCCACAACTTTCCGAATAACAATCGTCCTCGCATCCTGTAATCGCATCTCAACCGCATTCCCCCCAAACCGCTCCAATTCTTCCCTACTGCACTCCCTTATATAAACAGTGATATCAGGACCAACACACGTCCGCCACAGACTCGCCATCCACTGCCAGTGATCGAGGGAGGTGTACGAATCCCTAATTGGAATCGAGCATGCAAATGCATCGGCCGTGGTTAATTGGTACCGAGGCACGAGGGCTAGGGGGAGTGCCGTGAGCGAGGTATTTGTGCTAGCCGAGTGTTCTGAATCGGCATCACTTGCTTGGGGAGAATTTATCTGTAGATTTGATGTTTTGGGAATCAGGGTTTTCGGACTTGCGGAGCAATCTTCTCGTATTTCGTGACTGGCGTCAGGGTTGCAATCTGTGTTGAGTGTGCGGACAAAATCTTTGACTTCATCTGAGACTCGGTGCCAGGATGAGATGGTGTCGAGGTATTCGACTGTTGGGTCTGAGGAGGATTCGGCATTTGGCTCTTTGATGTTGGGTCCTTGAAAGATTCGGACGTGATATTTGGCTTCTTTCTTGAACATACGTTCCAAGTATGCCATGGCGGAGTGGACGAGAGTCTGATCTTGGCCATCGATGGAAATGACAGGCCCGCGCATGATGGGTGTTTGGCGAAGGGCTGGTTGAAGAGGTGGCGATATCTTTGCCAGCACTTTGATTTTGTTCAGGTAGGGGATTGTCATAACTGTTGCCTCGACAGATATGTTGCAACTGTCTTGAGAGAATGGAGTGAGAGGAGTCATAACAGGTGTTGAGGTTTTAAGAGGTGCGAGTTTGAGGCTTGACTCTTGGCCGGCTTGTCCAGTCATCGATGGAGGGCCATTGAACGGGCGGCTAATTGAAGGAAGGACTCCTCTTTGTTGCTGTGCTACATCAGGGTGAGAACTGTACGGAAGAGGGGACATCGCATATGGCGAGGCAGATTCGGGACTTCGGTTTTGGTGGATAGGAAGATCAGATTTTATTGAGGCATGGGAGACACGACGGCGCTTCATATCAGGATATTGGTCACCGGTTTCTTGGAACTTCCTTGGTCGTGCTCGATGGTCAGGCTGGTCGATTCTGATCGGCTGAAGCTCCTTTTCAGCCGCATGTGAGCTTCGAGCCGTCATGGTTGTGGTCACATTTCGCCCTGGAGGTCCGGCTGACATGCTTGATGATCGTTGTCCGGTTGGTGTGAATGGATTCATTGGGGAAGAAGGTGCATTCATAATTCTTCCGCCGCAATTGTTACATGTTGAGCCTCCGGATGGATTATGACTGATGCCCGATCCTGGAAGACGAGCGTTTCCATCACGGCCAGCTCTCTTCGGCTGATAGCGGTAAGTTGGATATTGTTGAGCATGGCGAGCTTTCTCTTCCTAGTGAGGTGTGAGTAAAAATATCCCGAAAAAAGAGAAATATTCCTACATACCTCTGCCAAGGCTCTCCACTTATTCTTTTCCCCTTCTGTGAGGACTCTCCATTGCATTCCAATAATTTTAGAGATTTCAGGATTCGCTAATCCAGGATTATGTGCCACGACAGCAGCTTGATGATGTTGGCGATATAGAATGAAAGCTGTAGAAATGAAGAAACAAAACAGTTGCTACTGGTTAGCCTGGACCCAATAAAAGCAAACATTTCAGATCCCGGGTTTCTCCGAGTAGATCATCAAATGAAAGAAATGGACTTGCCATGCTCATTCAACATTGGCGCGGATATCATCGACTCACCATTACGAGGCCGGGGAATCTTCGGATCCGGCTTACAGAGGCACCACTGACTAGCATACTCTTCTTTCCCCGATTTAACAGGGCTAGGGCTGCCTGATGATGTCGGTGAGTGCTCTCGCAAAGGAAGTGGTGCTGTTGAAATAGATTGTTGTCGCTGGTGGATGTCTATAGCTGGAGGCCTGTCGATAGGCGGAGTATAGGGCTCGGACTTTCCATGATACAAAGCCATTTGCTGGTGAATCTGGGGTACGGCATTGGGGCGATATTCAGGATACCTGCAGGCCGCACCTAGAGGCTCTGGTCGGTGTGGAAGGACACCATGAGATATAGGCAGATCATTCATGATCTTGTGCTCGAACGGATTGCTGTGAAGAAGATTCAAGCCAGAAGCATCATGGCGCACAGCAACCGGGGCGGGCAGCACTCGATCGTAAGACATTTATCTATAGAGAGAACAAAAGAAAGGCGACGCAAAAAAAAAAGAATGAATGAATGGGTGGCAAAGCAAGGAATAGAAGAAAGAGATTCGCGAAGAAAACGGGATGACGGTGAATTCCGGCCGGTTCTTTGTTCGCGATAGCTTGGACGAGCACAAGGGAAGGGGAAGGGAAGGGAATTGGAGGGTTGGTAGAAGAAGAAAGGGAAAGTATAGATGGTTCCAAAGAGGGATCAAAGGGATGAAATAAGATAGGTGAGATGGTGGAGGTTGAGGGGACAAGCTGCGAGAAACAAGACAAAGGGAAATCACTCTATATCGCGCTTGTGTTGGGAGAGTCGGTGGAGCAAAATAGGCAGTAGCCGAGAATTAGGAAAAGAGGTTAGCACGTTTGGACAGCTATAGTCAGTCGGACTCAATGCAAGACAAAGAAAGGTGCACAAATTAGAGGTTCTTTGTCTTAGATGCAGGAATCCCTGTCGGTGGCGGGCTTTTGACAATGTAAGATCTTCCAATTGAGCCAGGACAGGATTGACGGGGTCATATTAGGCAGTTAAGCTCTCCCCTAGTACCATACATAGTACCATAGTTCAGCCCTAAGTCGCAACGATCTATGGAATTGTACGAGAGCAGAGGTCGCATGAAAGTGTATAACACGATGCTCCATAGAATACTATACTACTACCAGCCCCACGGCTATAGACTTTTTTTTCCCTCTCTCTCTCCCAACCAGGAACAGCGCCATCGAACCGACCCTTGCAAACCTTGGAACAAATTAGACCAAACAGTATCATCGAGCAAACGAGATCATTGTTTCTTTGACACCGGATGCGGCGACGCGCAGCCTTCTCTTTGCTCGGGCCGAACTGTCATTGGCCGGCGGCCAGCGGCTGCACCGAGACCGGTTCCCCGGAACAAAGAAATCGCAAACCGCAGCTACACTAAGTGGAAAAGGAGATCAAAAAGGAAATCCAATTCGTGGAAGGGAATCACGACCAACAAACTAGCTGTACCCGATTGGTGCTAACCCTGATAGACATGTTGGGGCCAGCGCCTACATGTCCATAGACATGTCTCTCTTGTACGGAGTTGCTAGCTGTCAACCCGATGATCTCATGCCGATCGGCACTCCACTGTAACTCGAACAATGTCACTCCGATCAGGGGCACCATTGATGACGGGGAGGAAAGTGGATGATGTAGAGTTTACTCCACGTATTAGAGTAATATCCCGACAGTCTGATTTGTCTTTGAATCAGGAGCATAGAAGGCTACCATAAAATCTAATTTTGCAGGTTTTTTTATACATAGGATGCACATGTTCTCGCATTCCAACATTTACATAGTACACACACTAAGATATGTATGTAGTAGATCCTTGCTAGCAGGAAGATTTCTTGAAACATTTGATTGTCTTGGTGCCTACTCCTGATTTTGTGATTTATCACTCTGCCAGATAGTCAATGGTCGAGACCCCTAAATATCAGCCCTAGACTCAAAGATTCTTGGTTTGCTCCCGTCGCATCCCTGCCAATACCTGGTCAACTTCTTTCTTTTTTCTTACCCACTATTCCAGACAAGCCTAGGAACTATCGATTATTGAACAAGATGACCTCAAGACATCGGTTTAAACAAAAGGTACGACTCGATCTCTAGTGGGTCCGATCGGTGCTACCATCGATACCCAAATACTGCCCTACAAAAAGTACCACCTCACTCCATCACTGCCGCATCAGGTAATCCTAGCTCGTTTGTCTCGGAGACGCACAGAAAATCAAGAAACGAAGAAGGGAATAAATTTGTACAAATGCTGAACTGAAATTGAATCATGACAATGTCTAAGCTGCAACACCCCGTCGGATGGCCGCTGGCTCAGTTGGTGGTAGGGGGAGAATCCAGATATTCCTTCGTCTCCTTGTAGACGGCAGTGCCCATCAATTTGTGAGCAGAGGAGCCCAAATGCATCTCATCCCTGGAGACAAAAAAAAAGTCAGTAACAATGTCGACCAATCGGACCATGGATGCAAAATGTTGGGTGTTGGGAGGACGGGATAGAAACAGGAACAGGAACAGCGCCATGAATTATCCACTTACCAGAACAGATACTTCTCTGGGTGTTGGCACCGTGTCTTCTCCTTTTTTGACATCATGACCCGGAATCCACTCTCATTAGAGACACACGGGTCGCTGACGTTCTCCCACCCAGGCTCTTCATTCTTGCCCATGCCGCTCTCCTCCTCAATCCCCGAGGCGAAAAGCTGCCAGTCTCGAATCCGATCGAGCACAAAGGCATTCGTATCGAACATGTAGAGCCATTGGGCCTTTCCATCTTTCCATTCCGTAGCCGCAGACTTCAACTTGCTGTTCCATTCCGTCAAAATGCTGACGGCATCCTTAAACTCATTTCCGCCCGATGCTGTGAAGGCCGGGAGAAAAGTCACATCCATTGTTTGAGTCATAATAATTTGTAATTCTGTGGATCCCCAAGCCTTGAATTGTTCATCCAGCCTGGTCAATTGCTCAGTCAACTTTTTGATACGACGATCGATAGACCCGGCAGCTGTCTGGTAATCAATATCGTTCAAGCTCCAGATGTCCCAAATTCCGAACGAAATAACGAAGATGGTGCGCTGCTGTCGTTGAAGACGCTTCTCCTCGGAGAGACTCTCCATGACCGCGGTCTCGGCCGTCAGCCATTCATCGAGTTGACCCTTGAAATCAGGCACTTGGGTCTGAGTCAGGCGGCCGAACAGACTCAATTCCTCGTTATCGACGACGGCGCCAAGCTCCTTGGACTTGTCGGCGGATCGGCCCGTCTGTGCAAGGTTCTCTTGATGGCATGAAGACTACAGTGTGTCAGTTTGATGCTGCAAGACATATTCCCGAGACACTGCTCGCCTCCTCTTGTCTTATATCTTCCGTTCGTGGGGTGATTGATGAGTGAAACATACCATTTCGCAAAGGTGATCCGTCCAAACCTTCCCCTGCTCCTCTTCGGTCTCACTATCACTCCAAGAGTCGCCGAAAACAACCAATCGACGATCGAATTCCTTAGAGGTCTGGAACTTGCCGGCTAGCGGGACAGCATCGTTGAATCTCCTCCCAGACAAAAACCAAGTCGTATACAAAATAGTACAGACAGCGACGGCGCAGAGACCGTAGAATCGATTGAACATGCGCATGATGAAGACCCGCTCAAATCTGACACAAAAAGTAAGAAAGTAGATATATATGCGCACTCGGGCGCAATCAGTTTGTATATACTGAAGATCCGCCGGCGAATCGTCAGAGAGGGAAAGGAGCGAGGGACAGTGGATGTCGACAGGCAATGAGGAGGTTGGCAGATAGCAAGGTGTTCGGGGTTCAGCGGTTACGACGCGGCTCTCCGGGTCGAGAGAATGTCGCCACTGAAAGGTCGGTGATCCACTCCACCAAGAGGGACGAAACGAGGGACTTGATGTTCAGATGGCAAAGATAGAAGGGAAGTGGTCGAAGTGGTAAAAGTAAAGATCAAATACTGAGCTCAGGAGAAGGAGAAACAAAAATCTCCACCGGGAGGATCGGAAAATCCAGCGGCCCCAGCGGGTCAGAGGAGTGCGGAGGACACTAGCTGGCTGGCCCCCAGTAAGATTTTGAGGACAGATTACAGATTGAAGGAAATTAGCAATTTAAATAGATATAAATTATGTTGATAGTTGGAATAGATGGTAGATATAAGATGAATATAGAATATGAATATAGAATCCATGCTGGTATGTAAGGATGCCGCGTGGCGGGGGAGGCCCAACGTGGAAAAGCCTCGCGTGCGCCCGGTTGCACTGCAGCTCGTATCTAAACGAGAGTATAACAGTATCAGGGGGTTCAATCTGGGGTGCACGATTAGGGGTATGATCGGGTGCATCATGATAATGTGAGTCTGTATATCATGTGTATTGATCTGCCAATCTGTCGATCTGTTCATAACTCAGCCCAACCTAGGTACGGACACAGTGTTAGTCGCTCTTCATTCCACCCATTCACGAATACGTGGGGGCGATGCCAAGACATCAGACAGGATGGGGGCTTCCTGGTCGAATGAAGGATAAGGTTGAGGCTGAAAAAATGTATGGATAGTGTGAGAATCACAGCTAGAGTCAGTAAGTTGGCAATTGCAAGTAAGTAGAAATGAAATTGACTCGTTGCATTCAACTATTCCGCAAATGGAAAAGGTGCAGATTGAACGTTGACGTTGAAATTGGTTAGATCAGCCAAATAGAGCGGTGAATAAAGGCGGTGAACTGGGTCAGAAAGTCATGTGACAGGGTTACCACCAACTCGGCTAGCGCGGGCTGAGTCATCACACACTCGCTAGCAAATCTTTGGGAACTCGAAAAATCCACACGAAGGAACCCTTCAAATTCAACCGTCGACAACTTCCGCGCTACCGTCTTGACCGCGCAACCTCGTCAAGATGAAGCTCAACATCTCCTACCCGGCCAATGGGTCGCAGAAGATCATCGAGATCGACGATGAGCGCAAGCTCCGTCCCTTCATGGAGAAGCGCATGGGCACCGAAGTCAGCAATCCCATCCAAACACCTATACACCCATACCCATACACATACATATACACATATCCAGCCACAATCGACGAACACCCTACACATCTCACACATCTCACACACGAAATATGCAATGCAGAACAACTGCTGACGGTGGATTAGGTTGCCGGTGACGCGCTCGGTGATGAGTTCAAGGGTTACCTCTTCAAGATTACCGGTGGTAACGACAAGCAGGGTATGTCATCCCACACACACACTGGTCTCTCTCTGAGAAAGAAAAGATAGAGAGAGAGAGAGACTGGAAAGAATATCATTGGAGTCTGGACTTGCAGAAATGCTGACAATTCCTCACAGGTTTCCCCATGAAGCAGGGTGGTACGTTTTGAATCAACACTCAGGTCCACACAACGAAAAAGGGCCACCGTCAAAAATTGCAGCCATACTCATATAACATCGTTTACAGTTCTCCTTCCCACCCGTACCCGTCTGCTCCTCGCCGACGGTCACAGCTGCTACCGCCCCCGCCGCACCGGTGAGCGCAAGCGCAAGTCCGTCCGTGGTGCCATCACCGGTCAGGACCTTGCCGTTCTCGCCCTGAGCATCGTCAAGCAGGGTGAGGGCGAGCTCCCCGGTCTCACCGACACCGTCGTCCCCAAGCGTCTCGGCCCCAAGCGTGCCACCAAGATCCGCCGTTTCTTCGGCCTCGACAAGAAGGATGATGTCCGCAAGTTCGTCATTCGCCGCACCGTCACCAAGGAGGGCAAGCCCGAGTACACCAAGGCCCCCAAGATCCAGCGTCTGGTTACTCCCCAGCGCCTGCAGCGCAAGCGCCACGCCATTGCCATCAAGCGCCGCCGCGCTGAGGCTGCCCGTGAGGCTGCGTAAGTCCCCAGTCAACATCCATAACATTGATGATCCCTCGTGTAATTCGAACGACAAACTGACATATACTAGTAACGACTACGCCAAGCTCCTGGCCAACCGTGTCCACGAGGAGAAGGCCAAGCGTGATGAGCTCCGCAAGCGTCGCGCTTCTTCCATGCGGAAGTAAATCTCATCATCCGCGATGTCATGATTTCATTTCTGCGGGGTTGATATACCGGGGCGGTCAATAATGGAGGGAATTCTCCCGTTTTCCGGGGAAACGGTTTTTTTGGAACGGGAACTTGCACTTTTTCTTGAACAAAAAAAAGAAGAGGAATGAAACAGTCATGTTTTCCCGGGTCGGATCACGAGGAGAAAGTTTTATGTCTGATACTGAAGAATCTCAAAAAAAGGGTTTTCATCATTAAAAAAACAGAAACCTATCGCGCATCTAACTAAACTCATTGGGTTTCTCCCTAACGTAACGAGCGATACAAAGACGACCTTTTTTACTTCATGGACTTCGGTTCACGGACCGGTTGATGCATATATTCAATCTAACCTGACAGCTTTTCTCTGAATGAGATGCTTGCAATTATATTGATTACTAGTATTCTGTATTAAGTGCCGACCGTAATTGCCTTTTCATATTGGAAGTCAACGACTGTACTATTTCAAACCCTAGTCACATGGTACACTAAACCGAATTTGGTTAGTTCTATATTAAGGGCAGGTAAACAAGTAGAAAACCGTACACTCTTCATGTACATACTGCTACATGTACATAGTACTGCTACATGTCCATAAACACCCTTTCCCCAATAGTCAACCTTTTCCAAAATATCCCATTCTCCCAAAACACCATGGTCACTTCTGTTCAGGAATTCTTGGCTGAACTGAAGACCCATAGAGGAAGCTTGGCCAGCATATTAAAACAATCCTGACCAAGGATTCCCTGCGTTCCTTTGGCAGTATGTATATAAAATAGGTGCAAAACAAGAGAGCGCCGAAGGCCATTTCGGATATTCAGGTATTTTTATAAAGAAGATAACTGGCTGTCATGTTTACGACCATCGTCTCTGCACAATACCCTGTCGACCTCAATCGTACCAATTCTATTTGTTCTGGTTGGTGGCCTATTATTTAGTGATATTTTGTGTTTGGTGGAAGACTCTGTCTCTTGTCATCCCTCTGGTACTCTATTTGGCAGTTACTGTTATATTAGTTGACCAAAGGGAAGTGGTACAAACCAGAAGACTTCCAAAACTTTCAACCAGTTCCATCTCATAATCGCAATATACCTTCTCGCAAGAATCCATATTGTTAAATGTCGTTGCAACATCAAAATCCACCCAAACAATCCTTCTCCCAGCTACAACAAGCATATTTCTTCGGATAAGTATCGTGATGGTGAATCAACGCATTATGTATATCTTTTATGCTCTCAACAGCATAGCGAAAAGGATCTTCGGAGTAATTCTAGCAATGTAGTTGTTCAGGACAAGATAAGTATTCGAGCAGGATTGCGCTAGATAGGTATTTACCGTCGACGAAATGTTTCAGCGGGGGATGGAAAGACGATGGATCGACACGATCGATATGGCCGTAAAAAAACGGAAACAAAACCTTAGTTGCATACGCCAAATTCACGGAGATTGTGGTAGGCGTTCAATTCAAAGCGAAAACGATTTAGATCTCGGCCTTTTCTCGAGTATCCAGGGTCGCCGTTGTCATGGAACTGGCAGGTCAGCGCCATCCTTTGTATCAAAGGATGACCTTACAAGTCTCATAATATATGGTTTCCCAGATAACTAGATTTCATAGACTGTTGAAGCTTTTGAACGGTTGAGCTCAAGCTTGACATCGATATCAGAAGGGATTTAGTTAGTGCTAAAGAGCAAGGATTTTGCAAAGACACGGTCTCTTCTTGAGCTAAATTAAGCGTAAGATGAGCGAGGAGCGAAGTGGGGAGACTTGCTTATACCATGACATGTAGATACCCATTGTTTTAAAGTTCTTGTAGCGGTGAACTTAGGGCTGGACCAGAATGTGGGGAGAAATCTTAGTACAATTGACATTGATGACAATTGTGGAGTGATATCTCTTCGTCTAACAGCTCATGCATTAAATTGTAGTCATTAATAGTATCGCACATCACTTCTGGAATTTGTTTGAGCTTAATGAAGATGTTTGCTGGGTATATTATGTGGATTAATTAGAAGTATGCAGTGTCGGGTTACTTGTAGTAGTTATATGCCCATACAAGATACTGATACTAAATAAGATACATGAGTATATAAATTGGATCCGAAGCAATATTACATTGTAAATCAAGTCATGAAAAAAAATTCAATTCTATAACCCAGACAGAGCAAGCTATTTTAAGAAGCAAACGAGACAAAAATTCAAGTAATTTCCGAATATGCACAATGCAATTGAATAAAACACAGCCCGTGGAAAGTAAACTATATACTTCCTATCTTGCGGGTTCATACATAGGAAAGATTCACCACCGAAAATGAGGATTTGAAAATGGTCATAAAAATCGTATTTTTGTTTCTCCCCATGTCACACACACACACTCCGAAACAACCCACGTAACGCATAAAGAAATACCCCGCACTATCAGACCTGTAGATCAAAAGGAGGAATGGATATAGAGAGACCGGGAAAAAAGAGAGTTAATCGAGAGGAAGGTAAGTTAGGATATTTATGCGACAGCGTGCGAGAAGAGGAAACTGACACTCTCGCCGTTGTGGGTACGACGACAAGCCTCAGCAAGAGTGGGACTAACATCGATCGTCTCGATACGATCGCAAGCCTCCTTCTTCTCTGCGTGGGGAACGGTGTTGGTGACGACGAGACGGCTGAGACTGCTACCGTTCAGGTTCTCAATGGCCTTGCCAGAGAGGATACCGTGGACGACGATGGCGTTAACTTCCTTTGCGCCGTGCTGCATAACGGTATCAGCAGCCTTGACAAGAGTACCGCAAGTATCAGCCATATCATCGACAATAATGGCAACTTTGTCCTTCACGTTTCCGACGAGAACCATGCGGGAAACCTCATTAGGCCGGGCACGTTCCTTGTGAATGAGAGCGAATTGCAGATCGAGACGGTCGGCGATACCAGTAGCTCTGAGAAGAATTAGCGAGAGGACATTAAAAATTTGAAGCTTGAGAGTATAGATGATTTACGTACCGCTTGGCGCCACCGGCATCCGGGCTGACAATGACGCAGTTGCTCACGTCAAGGTTCTCTCGAATCCACTTCAGCATGCTAGGCTCGGCATACAAGTTATCGACAGGGACGTTGAAGAAGCCCTGGATCTGACTAGCGTGCAGATCCATGGTAATGACGTGGTTGCAGCCAGCGGTTTGGAGCATGTTGGCCATGAGCTTGGCAGTAATGGGAGCACGGCTCTTGTCTTTCTTATCCTGACGGGCATAAGGGAAGTTGGGGATGACGGCGGTGATACGACGAGCGGAGGCGGTCTTGCAAGCGTTAATCATGATCAAAAGTTCCATAAGACCATCGTTAATATCGTTGGGTCGTGTAGACTGCAAAATGAAGACTAAATACGGAGGTCAGCAAAGTAGGCCTTTTTTCCTATGTATGACCCATCTCCGCAGAGGATACACCACATACCATCTTCATCGCGAACACTTTCACCGATTGTGACGCTGGTTTCTTGGTTGGAATATTGCAGGACCATGATCTTGGTCAACTCAATTCCCAGGCTAATTTTCATTGATTAGTTCTCCGTCTGCATATTGGCACCAGCCTCGGCACCCAAGGTCGATGTGATCAGTCATGCAGAATGAACGCACCGGTCAGCCACGAGCTGGGCCAGCTCGGGGTGGCTGTTGCCTGTCAACAGCTTGATGGAGTTGGAATTGGACGACATGATGTGTAGATGTGGAATGAGCGAGAGAGATCTCCCAAAAGAGTCGAGTTCAAAGCCGCAGCTTCAAAAAAAATCGAACCCGCAATCTGCCGCTGCCCGCTTTGGGCCCCGCGTGGGTCCCGTGACTGCTGTTCACCGCCCGGGTATACTATGGACACTACAAAACTAAAACTAAGCACACACTCACGCAGTATGACTACAGAACGACAATATCAAAGTAAACTCAATATGGATATCCCAGTAGAAAGCAATCTAAGTACAAAATATGGGTTTGAAAGGTCCCTGGCTGACCTGCACTTCAACCAAGACACCTCAGAACCCATTTCATTTTTTAACATCCTTCCTCCACTTTCACCCAAGATTTCCGGACGCCATGGAATGCTTGAGCACATCGTCATATAAGAATGATCCCGTCTATGCGAAACCGAAGTACTCGCTACCAGCCGTCATTGCCGTGTAAAGACGTTGACGTAGATCCTCATAACTTTCATATTCAGGAATATCAAGCTCTGTAAAACACGAATTAGTATAAGAAAGTCAGAAAAAGGAAAAGTCGCAGGTTTGGACTTACGGTTGAAACACGTGTGTGAGCTGGGAAGACGATCTTTGTTGCCATAGTCACGGTGGATGTTGAATTTGCTGACACCGTTCATGCCCTCCAACTCCTTGAAGCCGTTGAGTGGGACCTTACTGGTTCCAGTCACAAACTGCAACAGCTTCGCCCGCTCTTCCTTGTCGAAGGAGCGGACAGCACGCCAGAACCATTGAATCTGGGGTGAAGAGGCAGAGTAGTTGTGATAATCGGTGTTATTCTTCCACTCATCCACGTCAATCTCTGGCAAACCGGAGATCAGAAGCTCCAGCTCTTGCTCATTGAAGATGGAGATCAGGTCAGGAGGAATGATTTCGTGGAAACCCTTAAGGAAGTTGTCTAGCTGTTCTTTGACAGACTCAACAAGGCGATACTCGACCACGCGTTGGACGTAGTGTTCCTTGTTCTCCTGGGTGACTGGAATGTTTCGCCCATTCTCAATGAGGTCGATCACCTGCTTTTCACCAAAGTCATCGGTTTCAATGGCGAATGTCTCGGTGATGATGTCAGTGATATCGTTCTCTAACATCCAGAGAAGAGACTTGTAATAGTCGAGGTCAAGGGACTCCATATCCTTGATAGAGACAGAGCGACCGAGAATTTTCTTGTAGACAGCGCGAGAGAAATGGCAGTCCAGAACCCGTCCTTCGTAGAGGGCCTTGCCGATGATACGTCCAATGAATCGGAAGAACAGAAGATGCTCCGAGTTGACGCCACTCAGGCGATTAGGGTGGAACGTTGTTCGATCGGCAGCAACAGGGGTAAACAGAGCGTAGTTAGCGTTGAACATACCCCGTGCAAGGACTTGGAACCATTCTCGAGTCACACCGCCGGCATCCACACCTTCTTCGCCGTGGAATCGTACATTAAGCTTTCCATATTTGAGCTCGTCCGCGGTCTTGAAGTAGAGAGACTTGAAGGAATCGAGGAAGACCTGGTCGCGGCGAACAGAGAGCTGGAGGGGAGGATGGGGGTGACGAGGCTCTGTGCCACGAGAGTGGACACGACGAGTGAAGTAGTTGCGCTTGTTGTCAAATTCCAGCACCTTGGGATTCTTCACCAGTAGAGAGAAAGTGCCACTCATCAATCGAGGGTTGGTACGGACAAGCTCGTTGAGGATCTTGCGGTGCTCTTCAGTAAACTTGAAGAAGAGATTTTCCATGCCAGGACCAACGTCAGGAGCGCTGGTGACAGATGTCTCACGGCTATTGCGGTTGATGGGTTGGTCCTTGAGGGTGGTGTTCTTGCAGACAACCATCAACGCCTCGATAAGAGGTAGAAGGATAGTAGCCACGTTCAGCATGTTCTCTTTCTGGCGGATGAGAGACAGGCAGTCGCTCAACTTCGTCCACAGAGGTCCGAAAGTAGCACTCTCATATAGCCTTTTGAGGACATCCTCCTTGGGTGCGGATTCAGGCTCAGTGCCCTTGGACTTGTCTACACGAGTAGGATCGAAGAGGTAGTCGAGAGCAGTAAGAATACGCAGCAATTTGGCTTGGTCAGAGCTGGCCGGGGAGAACTTGGCCAGGGCCAAACCTTGCATATCGGTGCCAGTCTTAGCTTGGTGGATGTGAGGCAAAAGCTCTTCCAGGTCCGTCAGAATCGTGTCACTTAAGGTCTGTGCCTGGCCAACAAGCTCGTTGCCAATAACATCACGAGCCCCAGGGATAGCCGAAAGGTTGTTGATGGTTGAAAGAGTGTCACGGAAAGTCTTGCCATTGCACTCGCGAGCCGCGAGGATGTGAACAACCAGTCGGAAGTTGTGATCAGGAACGACAGGAGGTTCAATGGATTTGCGCTTGCGCTTTTCCTCTCCGGACTTGGATTTATCCTTATCGGCGGGTGTGACATCGTCACCCTCGGCAGTACCTGTAGTACCTTGATCTTCAGCAGACTCAACGGTGGGAACTGGTGCGTCTGTCATAGCAGTATCAACTCCTGACTCGGTCTCAGATGGCTGCTCGGCAGAGTCCTCCGGTTTGGCTCCTTCGGGTTGCTTGCCCTTCTCCTTCTCTTCCTGTTTCTCCTTTTCACGACGAAGAAGGACAGTGAGCGGTTGTGTGATACTGCTCAGAAGAGCAGACAGCTGCTCCATGCAATTAGGGCTGTCCATGATCAATTTGCGATCCAAGAGAGAGAGCAAGGCGTTCAAAGCGAACTTGTTGGCACGGTTTTCCTTGCCCTTGCCCTTGCGGAAAGCCTTAAGTTTGAGGGATGAGGCAGAGTCATGCTCTGTCAAGAAGAACCAGGCAATGTGGGGATTGAACTGAGAAAGGAAAGAGAGGGTTCCCAGACACTGCTGTACCACCATAATAGGAGTCACATCAGCGCTAATGCTGGGAGAAGACTGAATAGTAGGGTTACGCTTGGTAGACTGAGGGGTCTTCTGCACGCCTGGGGCCTTGGCGCGCAGTGACAGATGGGAAAAGCTGCGCTCAATGGCGGAGGAATCAATGCTACCGTCTTGCAGAACGGAAAGAAGGAGACTGATAACCTCGCTTCGATTCTGACGATTCTCGCAGACATTATGAAGAATGTCATTCAACTGATGTCGAGCATTGCCCTGCAGAGGCATGAACATCAGGCGGAGGAGTGTAGCAACACCGGCCTTGTCAAGCATTTGCACAATTTGACGCCGCTGCTGCTTCTTGGGTTCTTGATCTTCAGCAGCTTCGCCTCGCTGACGAGGTTCCATGCCAGGGATACCGGTAACATCACCAAACTGTGCAATACGTCGACCACCAAGGGCTCTTGCCTCAGACAGATACTCTGGGCCTAAGGTAGCGAGCACGTCTTCCGGCTGGTCGGCGAGAACGGCCTGGCGTAAAGAGGGATCCAGAGTTGCGAGGAAGCTGGCAGCATCCATATCTTCGGCACGTGGTGCGGCACCACCAGCGTTGGCTTGTCGTCGAGCGCTTTCACGCTCGCGTCGGCGTCGATCAGCGGCCTCTTGTTGCAGCAACTCTTCACGGATTTCCGCAGGCAAAGCCTCGAGGAACTCCTGGTTGATTTCGGTGGGCTCTTCGCCCGCGGCAGCCGCTTGAGAACGCTGCTCTGCAAGCTGTTGCATGATCACTTCCTCGCGAAGTTCTTCAGGTAGAGCCTCAAGATACTCAGGGTCGATCTCAAGTCCAGTAATGTCAAGCTGGCGGCCACGAATAGTAGTGTGTACACGTTCAGCAGGCTCAGCCGGACCAGACTCAGGCAAAGTCGCAGTGTCTTCGGTCGCAGAATCTGTTTGTTGAACATCTTCCATGGGCTCATCGCCGCCGGCAGCCTGTCGTTCGGCCTCCTCTTGCTCACGCTCGGCCTGGCGTTTAGCATTCTCCTCTTCTTCCTTGCGCTTGCGCTCACGCTCTTCTTCCTCGCGAGCGATTCGCTCTTGACGATCCTTCTCGGCTCGTTCTTCCTGGGCCTTCTTGCGCTCTTCTTCAAGCAACTTTTGACGTTGCTTATCCTCTTCAATGGCAGGGGGAACCAAAGCTTTCAAGAGGGAGTTGACAACACGCTGACACTTCTCAACGTAGGTGCTGCTATAGAGAATGCGAGCTTCCTCTTGCCAGCGGTTCTTGGTTGTACAAAGGGAGAACTTGACAGCGTTGTGAGGATCATCGCGGCCACGAGGGGCGCTGGCCTGTCCACGGCCGAGACCAAACATATCATTGAGACGGTTTTGAGGCATGACGGAGCTGCGGTCGACGTGGACATGAATACCATCTGGTCGACTAACGATTCCGACGCCTGGTTGGGCCTGGCCGCCAATAGCTTGCATGATGGCATTCATGAAGCTCATAGGGCTATCCATTGGCATAAGCCGACCTTGTCCGCCTTGCGGGTCTAAAGTGGCCCAGTCAACAAGAGCCTCAGCATTACCTCCACGGATTTGAGCAGGGGCATCTCCGCGATCGTTGCGCACAAGCAAGGGGTTAGTGCCATCGTCATTGCCTCTTCCTGGCATTTGACCACGGTGTACACGAGGGTAGGGTTGAATAGGAACTAAGCCACCATTGCGACCAGGCATGATTTCGGTGACAGTTGCCCAAGCAGGTCCTGGTCCACCACGGAAACGGTGGTTGTGAGCATGGCCGCGGGGTGGTGGCATTTCGTCTCCCTCCCAGCCCCAGGGCTCCAGGAGATCATCATCTAAATAAACGTCAGCTAGGTAATTCAGTAGTACTTCCCACTTGCAAAAGAGCCTACCCTCCATGTCTCCTTCGGATCCGTTGTCCATCTCGTATTCGTCGTAGTCGTCGCCGTCTTCCTCGAGTTCGTCCATTTCGTCGTCGTCTTCTGTTGCTAATAATGAGCCAAGTGTGGCGCGAAGGTAGAGAAGAGCGGACAAACCTCCTTCCTCATTTAATTCATCGAGAATTTCATCATGAATGTCTCCTCCGAGGCCTTCGCCGTGGAGATCATCGACTCCACCGGCGGCTTCGTTAAGAGCTCGGAATAAATCATTGATGCGGTGGTGACCCTCGCTCTGACGGTTAGACCGACGCATATCAGCCATTTCGTCTTCGAACTGGTTCATCATCTCGGCCTCCTCTTCGTCTTCAGTCATCTCCTCGCTTTCCCACTCGTCATCCTCGCCATCTGCAAGGCTGTCATTATCATGATCGCCGGTTATTTCGTCTCCAAACATGCCATCTTCTTCCATGTCAGAGTGATCTTCATCGTCATCGTCGTCATCATCGTCATCATCGTCCTCATCTTCATCGATAATGACCTCCACGGCATCACCAGGAAGACCTTCAATAGGGCCGACGCCGTCAACATCTTCGTCTTCATCACTGACGACCTCACCGTCATCTTCAGGCATATCCTCCTCGTATTCCATTTCTTCATCATACTCGTCATCGTACATCTCGTCATCCTCACCCTCGGACTCGTCTGTGCTGGTCTCTTCCTCATGACGGGGCTCAAGCATGCCAAGAGTAGAGTGTCGGAAAAGATCAGGAGTCTCTTCCCGCTCGTCTTCCATATCAGAAACGGATGTGGCAGAAGAGATTTCGTCATCATCAGCTTCACCGAGATTTGAAATGTCGGATGTTTCACTGAGCAGAACGGCTGTTTGAGTCAGTTTATTGAGGGGGCGAAGAATATACTTGATAACACGCTTAGAAGATGGGAAGTTCAAGTCAATTTCAGCGACAGATGCAGTCAGCGCGGGAATGAAATGTTTCTCGAACATTGCCTTCGCCAGTTGTCTTGTTGAAGAGGGGAATCCTGCATCCTGGGAAAAGGAGTAGCCACTAAGCATCTTGTCGAAGAGGTCGGCCAGAGACATCAGCTTGGAGTATTTGGAATCCAAAGGCTCAGTGGATGCATTAGCATCTTTGTAAGAACGAAGGGCATGCTCAAGAACAAAGCGACGCACGAAAGCCAATTCGGGCTCGTCTTCTTCGTTCCGCTTGTGCTCGTTACGACGTCTGCCGACGCCGCCAAATTCGCCAGTCTTTGTGCAAAGAGCAACGAGAACTTGCATGGTCCAGTTTGAGGTGATGCTGCGCTTCTTGAAGGCCAGAGACTCATCGTGCTCCATCGTGCCAATGGGGACGAGCACATTAAGCAAGTAGTTTAGAATCCCAGATCGTGGCTTCGAGGGAGTTGTGGCCAGAGGATCAGCTTTGCGCGAAAAGTTGATAAACTCAACCTTCGTCCGGTTATAAGAGGACAAAAGCTCCGTGAGACACTGGAGAAGGAAGCAACGGTAAATATAAATGGGGTGGTCCTCAGCCTTGAAAGCTGGCTTTTCACCCTTCTTCACGGGCGCGTTCGCGCCTTGGGTGTCAGTGCGGCTGGGCTGAGCTTCAGCGGCACTGCTAGTCACAGAGGGCGTTTGCTCGCCAGTACCCATTTCCACATCGGTCTGGGGCTCGCTCTGATCAGCAGAAGACTGGTTCGTTGTCTCTGTAGGTTCCTTATCATCCACGTCTTTGTAGGATAGAATTTCGGACAATAGATAATGGATCACACCATCTGGGTTCTCGACAACAGGTGGCTTGAGCTCAGTGGTCTTGGCCTGATTCTTATTGTCCTTGTCCTTATCTTCTGATGTCTCTGCAGAAGCCGATGCCTCGCCTGTTTGCTCATTCTTGTCATCTTCAACACCTTTAGCCTGCAGAAGACGAGCATTGCGGTCTTTGTCGGCCTTCAAGCCAAGAACTTGAGGGCGCTGAGAGTTGTCGTAGCGAAGGAGTCTCAGCTTTTCGTTGGTGACTTCCACAAAGATATCGGGTGCCCTGAGAACGAGGTGGTACAACTGTCGAACATATCCCGTAGTATCAATCTGGCGGGAAGTTTTAGACTCGAAGTTGGCGACAATCTCGCTCCGCATGATTTGTCGAATTGTAGCTTCATCCTCAACGATATGTCGTAGAATGAGCATAAATGAGCTTTGAAGCTTGTCATTTGTAGCACTGGCCAACTGCTTGACCATGACAAAGAGGCGCTGAAGATTTCGCTTTTCACCAAACCGAGCTGCAATGCTACGCTGCCGGGTAAGAATCACCAGCACTCGACAGATGGACAAAGCAAGCGTGCCATCTTTACCCACACGAGGGAGAATCTCGACGAGTGCCTCGAAGAGCTTAGTCTTTTCTTCCAAGGAGACAAGAGGCTCTGCCAGTCGGGCAGGGTTCTCGCCACCAGAGCTTGGGTCATCGGGGTTTGGAGGAGTCCAGGTAATTTGTTGCGGCGTGCAATCATCAGACAACAGCTTTTCCAGGATGAGCAGCACATGGCCGACCCATGGGAAATTTTCATCATCAGACTTCTCTGGAAGTTTAACGAAACCGAGGAAAGTCGAAAAACAATCTTTGAGTTCTTCAAGAGTGGCTGTATACATTTCCTGATCCTGGAGGACCAACGCAAGTATATGCGCATAAGCTGCAACCTTCTTTCCAGCAGTCTGGAAATTCTCCATTTGCAAAGAGACAAGAGACTGGACAAGGGTCTCCCCAATGTCTCTGCGGTAATTATCTGGCTCCGGGTGCTTTTTGATAGCGGAAGAAATAAGGTCTGCAAGCTGGAAGGAGACATCGTGGTGCTCGTTCAAAACGTCCAGGCAGCGGTCAATGAGATTGGATCGAATCTGCTCTCGTTCTTTATCCAAAGCCTCGACAGTGACAAGCTGACGACGAGGGGCAGATTCCACTGTGGCAGAAGTCTGGGCCTGAGGAGCATCGTAGGGTGCAAGAGCTGGTAAACTGTCATCTGATTGCGACTCGCGGTTTTGGTTCGAAGATCCACCCTGGTCGTCTGCAGCTATATCATCATCATTCAGAACATTATGGATCGCACGAGCTAAGCCGTCACGCATAAGCGGGTCCATACTGCGTCCATCTTCTTGATCAGGGGTCATGGGGTCCTCGACCGGCCGTCCAGTAGCCTGAGCCAACAGCATAGCTAGACCAGAACTTTCAAGGAACCTGAAGGGTGTTCCATCTGGACCGGTGGGCTCATCAACGCCTTCTCCGCCAGAAGCATTGTCCGAATTACCGGTCTGTATATCATTGGAACGAGGAGGGAGTCTTGGCGGCGCTCGGAGCCATTTTTGAGCCTTGCAATACTCTTCTGCGTTAACAAGTGCGTTGTTGCAACGATAGAGGGCCTCCTTGTTCAGGTCATTGTCGAGATATCCTTTCTCTACCAAGGAAGCAGCACGTTCTTCACTGACGACGAATGCATGATGAGAGGTCTCCTTGAGGGTGGGTGGGGTATCCGTCTCATGGGCAGCTCCATTCTCGTACTCGCCATCCAGAGACGACCTAAGGATACCGACAAGGCATTCGATGATCGAGCTTTCGGATTGAGTTGCAAATTCAGAGTTCCACATCTCCTGCGCCATGGGCAAGATCTCCATACGAAGATCCACAATAAATTGACCAGCCTGGAAGAAGTCAGGGCTGCCACGATCACGCTCTTGATGGCTAGCCAGGGCCTGAGTCTGGCTGGAGTCCATGATGCTCTTGCCTCCGGCGAGCCTCCAGAATAGAGCCAGAATGATTTTAATTCCACCGTAAGCAGATGTAAGCTCATCAGGCATTTTCTTGTCGGTGTAAGGGGCATAATCTGCGGGCTTAAGAGATTGGATTTCGCGCATGAACATTTGGCAAATCTCCCTCAGGACATTGAGACCATTCTGGCGCTTAAAGGCCACGAGAACGATAGTCAAATAATTCGATTGGGGGCGCTCGTTAGATACCTCGTATAGAAGATGTCTGAAGGAGGACAGAGTCACAATAAGATATGTGAAACGATGTCGAGGGCTGTCAGATAAATTGGCAGCGCTCAACTGAAGCTGACGGAGAACAGATGATGCAATCGCATCGGCAACAAGGCTTGCATTCTGCTTTATCTTCTGATCGTGCGCTGGTCGTCTCTTAGCGATCAAATCGAGTCCAAGGCTGTGGAAGAATCCGGTGATAGATGATGGTAGGCCCCTCAAAAGATAACGAAGAGTTTGGACATTTCTGAAAGCCGGGGTTTTCTCGTCATCGCTTTTGCCGCTGTCTTGAGGCGCGGGAGTCTTGTCACTATCAGGAGCTCTCGATTCTTCGCCCTGAGCTGAAGGCACAGGAGTTGCGATATCTTGGGAAGCAGGAAGACCAGGAGGAACATTGTTGGCTCTCTCGGTGCCATTCTTTCCGTTCCGGTTAGTAGCATCATCCGGTGACTGCACCCATTTATCTGGAATATTCTCCTCTAGCATTATGTTTTCCCAGACGCATGCTGCCTGCAGATTGCCAAGCGAAGCAACCAACTCACAGTAACGGTCGGCAAGATTGGCTTGGGCAAAGGGAGAATTATGCTGTACCGAGCGAGTCTGATACAATGGCGGCAAGGCAAAAACTTCACGAAGCAGGTCTGTCAATATTAAAACAGCATTCAGATGCTTAGCGAAGAATGTTCCATGTTCAACAGCAGGTGTAGACTCCGTGCTCGGCTCTTTCGAGTCGGAAGGCTTGGCCAGTGCAGTGAAGAATCCAGAAGGAGTAGGTGAATTTGAGAATGCCTGAAGATTGTTCACTGCGAGTTGGGCACGGTGAAGCAAAGAAGGAATGATCAGGTGAGGTTTTGTCTCCGCGAGCATATGGACAAGAATCAGGAGTTCCTGATGAGCATCTGTGCCATGGAAATACAAGGGCATTCCTTGGAGCGTAGCAAAGTCAAGAATGAACTCTGATCCTCCGGCCTGGATGAAGGATGTGCAATTCGGCTGATTCTCAAAGAAGGCACCCAGGAAGCGTATAGCAGGGAAAATATAGTCTGTCAAAGTGAGACCGTGCTCATCATGATCCTTTGGCTCGAAACTAGCATCTAGCGAAGGTAGTAGCCCACTGATATCACCAAGCACAAGTTTTCCACCGTTGGGCAGGGCAGTCGCATTCAACTGAGGAACCCCGACGAAAGCAGGATTGTCTATTGGCGCATCGGAAGCTACACCAATTTCGCGGAATAACGAGGAGATATCTCCAGAAAGAACTGACTGGCCCTGTGAATCTTCGGCCCACAACTTCGTACCCAGTCCCAACTCCCAAGCCTTGGCCCGGCCAAGCATGTTGACACGAGCAGCCATAACAATAACAGCAGACATGATGGATGTCTTCAAGGCAGGATGATGACGAACCAACTCGTCAAATGTGGTACCAAGAGAACGAATCAGATTAGGATCTTCCTTGAGGCATTTGATATGCTCGGGGTTCTCAAAAATCTCAAAGAAGCTTTCGAGTGCGTCAGAGGACTGGAACAAATCCAATCCAGACGCGTTCAAGCAAATGGCGCCAAATGCCGAGGGGATACAAGCAAGCGCATCAGCGGCCGCAATGATTCCCGGGGCAAGTGGGGTATTCCGAGGCCGTGCAATGGGATACTCACGACCTGCTGCCTGTTTTGTCTCTGCTGCAGTAGGCTCAGGAACAGCCGGTGAAGTTGATGATTCTGCCTCTGTTGCGGTATCCTCGGGCTCTAAAGCAGGAGGTTTCTCCTCGACCTGAAGCTCATGGCCCATGACGGCTGCAAGCAGACTTTTGCTTAGTCCAGCTTCGGCGATTACCGCATAGCTAGTGGGCTCGTTATGGATGAAGCTGCTCAAGATGTTGACGGCATTGCTCCAGACATGTGAGCCAAAGATTCTGGAATTTTCAAAGACCAGTCGGAGAGATGTAAGCAGCTGGGGAGAATCAATCAGGTTTCTCAAAACTCGATCAAACCCTCCTCCGTTATGTTGCATGATGTGGTTGACGAAGCGGAACATCCAGCGAAGGGTTTGCTGCTGGAAATACGGGATTTGGTAATCGATAGAGGGGTTTTTATACTGATCGGGGAAACCTGCTCCAGCAGAAACATTCTCAAATGCTGTCTTTGTTTCAAAGTCAATCAGGTCAGATATCGCATCAAAACCCTTGGCAGCGGTCAATGTGCCTAGGGCATCGCGCACGGCATGCACGAAAGTGTCCAAAAACTCCATGATCCTAGAATAGACTCGGCGAACTTTATCGGTGCGGAGGTTGAGGATGTCGACGAACATAGGAATTAGGCCAGCCGCAACCAGGGTCTCTGGGGTACGTGAGCTCGAGCTGGGGAGCGTTCTCAAGAGCGCAAGCAGAGCATCCCGCCATTCGTCGTGGAAAGAATCGTTGGTTCCATCATTCTCAGCACCCAATTCATTAACCACTTTGCGTGTAAGGAACATTAGAACACCGTGGTTAACATTGACACTCAGAGCAGCACAGACATCGACAGCCCGAGACTTGTGTTTTGCCAGAGCATCGAGCGCTTGAATTGCTAATGTTTGTAAAGTGCGCGAGACTGTAAGATCGCCACTAGCGCCAAGGTGAACGATCTCGGCGAGTTGGTAGGTAAGTTGAAGACGTTTCGATTGCTCCAAATCGTACTGAAGAATCTTTTGTTGGAATGCAGACTCAGTCTGAACATAAGCCAAGTTTGTCACCGCCAATATACGAATCGCCAGTATCTGTTCCCGAGTTTCCCGCGATCCGGACAATGCTTGGGCCACTCGAACCTTGTGAAGAAGTTCATACTTTGATTCTAAAGGCAAGTGGGATATATTCGACGCGAGGATGCTCTCTGCTTTGCCCGAAGAGATCTTGGAATGCTGGAGATCCAAAATTTTGCCGCTGCGGGAAATTTCTTCGGCCTTGCTACCACCAGTGTTAGGCGCCGGGGCCGGAGACTCATCCACATTAGAGCCGCGGCTTAGGCGTGGAGTTGGGTGTGTTGCGCTTCGACGCAGAGGAGTTGGGGTAGAAGGGGTAGTGGAGCTTTGCTCGCTATTCCCAAGCTCAGAGGTCGTTCTTGTCCCCTCTAAGGCCCCAGAGGGATAGTAAAGCACACGAACATTGCCCCATTCCTCCCAACCAGTTTCATCACGGACAAGAGACACCAGCTCATTGGCATTAAGCTTGGTCGGGACGTTCTTTTCCTTGGTCTTAGTACCAACGGCCGGAGAAGCAGCGAATGGTGTTTGGCTCGTAACAAAAGGACGAGGAAACGGGGAGGCAATCTTCTGCAATTTCTCCAGGTCAATGTTATAATGGGTCGCCAGGGTTTGCTGGTGGGAGCCCCGCTGACGAGAATGATATCTTTGGGCTAGACATAGGGCCAGTCGCAAGGTAGATTGGAGAAGAGACAGTGATGTGGTATTCAAGAGGTCACCTAGTCGCTCGCTGCTACTGTAGAGACTGCGGTTCCCACACTTCTCGAGTAGCAAACGAGAGAAGTTCAGAATTGCCTCCAGGAGCTCCCTGTCTCCCTCGGGTCCGTAACCCAGGGAATTTAGCTTGGTGTCGATACCCTCCGCAGGTTTCTTGCACTCATCGGCGGCATATGACTCTTCCAAAACACTTCGACCGAATGAGTGTGTCTGCGGGCCGACATTGAGGAAGTACTTTTCGATGACAGAAGCTAGGACTTGATCGAAACGGTCCAGAACGGTGATCCAGTGATAAAGGTCGCCGCGGGGGAAAGGCCATAGCCGAGGGAATGAGCTGAGATGTGCAGGAAGCTCTGGGAGAGGAAGATTTATTGATTTCGCGATAAACTCTTCGAGAAAAGGTGACTGCAACAATTAGCAAACAAAATTTTTCATGTGTGCAGGCAAGCCTTGAAGAAAGGTTGATGGAGCGGGTTTGGGAGGTTTTTTTTTTTTTTTCATCATTGCGGAATGGACATAACTTACGATTGTAGCCTCATGTTTTCGGCTAGCCACCTTCTTAATTCTCCCCATATTGACAATCGGAAAAACAGCCAACCATGAGGAAGCAGCTTAAATTTTAGGAGAAGTCTCCTAGAGGGTGGGGTGGGGAGGTTGACACAACCGGGTCGTGGAGCAACCGCGAGGGTGCCTTATGACGTTTTTGGGTCCTCTTCTCCGGCAGCGCGAAAATCGAGTTCACCGGAAGGCCTGAGAATCACAGGAATGGTATATCGAGGGATATGTTGAAGACCGGAAAAGGCTGAGAGAGCGGAAATCCGATATCGAAATGAACTGAGAGTAATTAAAGACAGCTCACAGCGGATGGATGATGGTGATAATGAGGTATGAGTAGCAAGTGTCAGTCAGATCCAGGGTAAACGGTGCAGGTCGTGTTAGGTCCTGGATGGATGAAGGAACAAGCAAAGAATCGTAAATATGAAGATCGAGAAACAATGAAAGAGAAAGATGGAGAGGTTTGGGGGGGCGGAAGGAAAGAGAGAGGGGAAAAGGTGCAGTTAGGAAGGTGAAAGAACCTGAGCTGTCCAGCCGTTTGGAGCAGAGCTGGGATCCTCAGGCACGCCAAGGTTCGAGTCCAAGAGTAGGTCATCCGGGCACGTGATATGCTACAAGTCAACAGGTTGTTTAACACGCATGTCAGAGCGAGATTCTGGTCTTACTTATTGATAATTACAATAAATGTTCTCCGTAGATATCTCTCTGCAAAGAAAATCCATCATCAAATCCTTTCAAATTCCCGTCAAACCCTTGGGGCTATGACTTAGTGATACCGGATAACGAGAAGCAATGAAGAATAGTCCAGGCCCACCCTGTGTTGTCTCGTCTCCTTTGAATAAGGCCTTGACCTCTGATAGACCGTGATCTGAGTTACTCGCACCCTGGCATCCTTGGGGGTTGGCTCTTTGTTTCTGGATGAAAAGATGAAAGATTTCGCCGTTCACCAATCCGGAGGTTCCATAGATCAGTTGGTGAAAGCGTGGGACTGCCTATAATATATCTATCAATTAAAGATCATTATGTCCTACGAGAAAAGGAAATAAAAAATAAAATAGCTCTCCGTAACCCGAAGCTAGAGTGAATGATCGACGGAAATATCGACACATCTATAGGCTAAATCTCTGAATGCATGTCCCGCGAGTAGGGTTTATCCTGACCCTTCTGCCGGCAAGTACCCGGGGGAGCCGTACCCCGTTGTAATATTGGTTTCTCTGGATACTACAGAACTAGGAATGGGTTTTTTGTTAGGCAAAAAAGACTTTCTTGCCTAGCTATCTAGATAACTTGACATGTTTTTATATCTAATAAAAATGATACAAATGTAAACAAAAAGAGTGGTCCCAGAGGGGGTCGAACCCTCGACTTTCACGTTATTAGCATGACACTCTAACCAACTGAGTTATGGAACCATCTTATGAAAGAGAGCCGGGATTCATGACTACATCAAGGCAAACACGCATTGGGCTCTAAAAAGAGGGTCAATTGGAGCAGATGTAGGCAAAAACAAATGGTCCCAGAGGGGGTCGAACCCTCGACTTTCACGTTATTAGCATGACACTCTAACCAACTGAGTTATGGAACCTGTAATGTCATGTGATTTGGAATCATGATACATATTGATTCTACTGTGTACAGAGTAAGACCAACTACTATTAACTAGTGTAGAATAACTAACTAGTTACTAACTGAGATTAATAAGCCCTGATCTTAATATTTGGATCTCTGAATCAGGAGTCACCTATGGACTCATTGCAGCAAGAAACCTATCTATGTATTAGATTTTATGTTGGTGCCAAGTCCTCTTTGATAGATCATTTTGTCTACCTCTAGGCTCCATCTCTCCCCTTTCTTCTCAATGTTTGGTATTTTTGTCCAAAATTACTGCACTGGCTGCTATTACTATGCTGTGTACGCAGGTGGATTCTTAGCCAGCCCCTTTCTCTCTTCGTGCTCTTTTCCTGGTTCGGTAATGGTGTTTCAAGGTGACTGTGAATATGTATAGAAGGCACTAACCGCAAAGACCGCGGTTAACCTAAAACCTAATCAAAACCGCAGATTGGTCTCTGAGGTTAGGCTTTGGGTCTTGTAGCAAATCAAAACCGCTGCAGCCTTGTCCGTTAGTCGTGGTCTTATAGAGCAATGCAATCATGCTAAATTTCATGATCTACTGGGCAGGTAGGTCTGTTTTGTAAAACCCAAGGCCTTTTTTGTATATGAAGAATTCAGTAGCCTAGGCAGGTATGATTCTCATCTTCTATACTAGTGCAGTTAACCGCGAGGTAACCGCAACTTTGCGGTTAGATCATGTTGGAACCGCAAACCGAATCGGTTTGGTTTTGGCATGTATTCCAAGCTTAGGCTTGAAAATGTGCTATAAGCCAGAGCTAAAATAGGATATGCGTACTGTTATAGTAGATAAGCAGATACTCGAAGTGTCCTCCAGTAGTCCTAGAAGTTAGAATTCACCTCTCCACTCATGGGAGGGTATTTCAGAGAACTACTTATCCTGTTTCATTTGTCTCTCCCGGCATTCTTTGTCATGATGACTCTCTTCACGCCACTGGTGGTGCTTTCTTTTTCACATATACTAGTACCGCTGCTTGTGTGTTGCTATTGGAATTCACAGATCTAATCAATCCCACTGACCCGTCCGAATTCGACCGCCCTGCGACGGCCTTGACAATGTCCTGGTCTCCGTGAACCCCAAAGGAGAACACTCCGGTATCAATTTATCGACAGTGCTGGACAGGGCATTGGATTCGGCATCAGGCAAGTCCAGAATTGCCTGCGACATCTCCAGGGGCCACCCCCGGTGCTAATCATGCACACGCTACGCTGCGCTGCTGGGATACTCATGCCTAAGGATCGTCACTGGCTCCGTGGACACCGTGTTAGTGAAGCAGTCCAGGTTCACGCAGAACATTGCCAGAGGGGACCGCATGGTTGTCGCTATTTTTCGCTTCTTAAGAATATGATACACCTCCTGGTTGGTAGACTTGATATTCAAATTGACCCAGTGCATTTCAGTCTGCTGTGTATAAAGAGACGGTTCTCGGGAAGACCGTCCGTTTGAGAGTTGCAAATCGACTGCTTGAGCAGTTCAGGGAAATTACCATGGTCCACTATACAAATTAGGACCGGTTAAGACCGTGAGTCCTTGCAAAGGTGGCGTCTAGACCTTGTATTAGGGGCGTGTGTGTTGCAGCCGTCCCGGATTGTAGGGGAATGCTACCAATGTTCGGACGTGGGTGTGACGAGCCGTCCCGTTTTTCTGCTGGCATGACCCGAACACCCTAGCATACGTCCATGCCAGGTGGACCGCTGTTACTGCTACTACCTGGTAGGTATCTACCTAGATACCTATCTAGGTAGATAGATAAGTAGGTACCTCTGATGACAATGCTGGTAGGCTCGGAGTGGTCTATTCTCGACAAGGAAGACGGTATAGCTACACATCGAGTGCAAGTTCCTTTTGTCGACTATGAGGCTTTAAATGGGTCGAGTGGTAAGGAACGTAGGCTGAATTGGCTCTAGGGGACTGCCCAGGGTAGATGGTCCTCTGAGCTAAGGTGGGAAGGAGAGCTATATATTCTTCCCGTATCTGAATATACTTCTGGATAATGAAGCCCAGATCCACGCACGACGAATCAACGGGCTTCATAACCCAATTAGTTAGTACCATGCTAATTAAATGAGAAATTAAGTAGTACTCTTGGGATCATATTTGTGTCCTAATCTGCTTTGTCATGAATAGTTTTTTCCCGATCTAACTTAGTACTGTTGGTTTGTAAGCCTCAGGCACCAAAATGGACAATGCTTCTATATCAGCTACTAATCTCATTTGCTTTATGTAACCATAAATCGAGGCGGTCCTTCAATAAGCGGTTCCATAACTCAGTTGGTTAGAGTGTCATGCTAATAACGTGAAAGTCGAGGGTTCGACCCCCTCTGGGACCACTTTTTTGCCTCAACATGCTCCAGTGCGGCTAATTTTTTTTTTTCAAAGCCTAACAGCACTCCATTACTTTAAGGTTTTTAAGAAGCTCAGGCAAAAAGCCACATGCAAATGAGCCTACGGCAGCAACAACAAAAACAATGAGATCAAAAAGGAGGAGAAGAAGCAGAGACGCGAAGAACTAGGTACAAGTAGTAGTGTCTAGTAGATGCTATCCGGACAAGGTATCAATTCAGTAACAATACCCACAGCCATTTATTTCGATATATCATGATCTACCACAAAAAAGTAGCATCTCGATGCTTCAGAACACCAATATCAACCCCATAGCCATCAGTATTACCATTGCCGATGCCGCTGTGGGGTCTGGTCGAATTGTAATGGCCACGATGGTATAGCCCACAAGGCATTGAATGTTCCGAATGAACTAGGTATAGGTATGAGGGAGGTCCAATTGCCGGAAAAGTTGTACGGAGAGCGTTAAGAACAAGTATGGAGCAGATTCGCTTGCGCTTGCTGTTCCCACAGACTGGATTCGAGCCTGAAAACGAGTTGAAGTGGAATTGCTGCTCCTGGTGAGGTGTATCGAACTTATCAGGGCTCAGAAATAAATGTTCGGGTATGCTGATAACTGGAGGAAAGGCTTAATTTGAACTTGGAACGAGCTGGCTTGCACTTACTGCTCCTGGCGAGAGGCATCGATCAAGGGCCGAAGCCCTGATGAACTTCCTAGATCTGGAAGCAGAGGCCTCAGATACTGGGATGATTAAAATTATGCTTAAAGAAGAAGCCGAGAACGTTCTACAGAGAATGTAGGTTTGCATTTACTGTTCTCCCCATAAAAAGACCCGAGTCCTTCAAGGGTAGCATGGAGCCGATCGAATTCAAGATCTATGTTAATGGCGAGGCGAAGTTTCGAAAGGGGCGATAGACACAGGGTCTGTCACGACTAGTGCCAATACACACATAGTATTTGTACCCACATATCTTACACGGTTTCTTGTGAGGTGAAGTTGACGGAGGGTTAACCATTGGTCTCTTGTGGGGAAGAAAATTGGGTAACGCACTCATGCGCAGGTGAATATGTGGTGGTAAGAACGAAAGTAATGAGATTATTGAAGTTGAAGAAGAAGAAGAAGAAGAAGAAGAAGAAGAAGAGGTGGTGCCTAGTGGACGCCGTCCGATGGGGGCGCCAATGTAATGTCAGTAAGAGCATTTTTGCGTTGTAGATATGTATGCAAAAATCTCGGCCGGTCTTCATCAAATGGTTCCATAACTCAGTTGGTTAGAGTGTCATGCTAATAACGTGAAAGTCGAGGGTTCGACCCCCTCTGGGACCATCTTTTTGCTTCAGTCTACTCCGGTTGAAGAATATTTTTTTGCCCATGTCGACAGTAGCTGAGGCCAAATGCGAGGCATAGCCGATGGCGCAGTACAGTGTGATGTGTCATACAATACAATAATAGTAGTCTGAAGAGCTTCGACAGTAACGTCTTTATCTGGTACAAGTATGTATTGAATGTCAATTGATATATGAGATAGAATGGGAAGTAAAAAAAGCCATTGGGACGGTCAAAGCTTGACTGCGGCATACATGCAGGGGTAGATAGATTGCTACAATGTAGATGATATGATATCCTCTGTCCGCACCGCAAAAAATTTCTTCTGAGCCGGAGCAGATGAAGGCAAAAAGAGATGGTCCCAGAGGGGGTCGAACCCTCGACTTTCACGTTATTAGCATGACACTCTAACCAACTGAGTTATGGAACCATTGTTGAAAGCAGGCCGAGATTTTTGCCTATATCAAAGCAATGACATAATCATCTCGAGAAGGGTAGGACTGTGTTCAACTGCTTCGATACCCCGGGTTTTAGAGAGTAGCCTACTGCCCATCTTTACTCTCCTTTTACCACTTTTGGCTATAAAAAAGGCATTCTAGCCCTTCTCGAAATGTTCTTGACCAATTTTAGTGCCAATAGCTATGAGGGTACTCCGTACTCCCCGCAAAACCCGCGGGTGTGCCGAAAGAGTTAAGGTTGAGCACCGAAGTAGTTTTAACGCAAACCGCAGTGGGTGCCGCTATCTCTGCGGAATCAACTAAATATTGTACAAAGCTAGTTTTTTGTGAGATTTCTCAGTATTTTACTCAATCGTAATAGCCTTAATGAGCTTGAAATTGAAAAGTCCAATATTATGCTCGCTGGGGGCTCTGCCGCGCCAACAACAGGTACTTTGCTACTCCCTCTTGCTTCATATAGTCAAAGATTTCAGTTGTCTTTCAACAATGGTTCCATAACTCAGTTGGTTAGAGTGTCATGCTAATAACGTGAAAGTCGAGGGTTCGACCCCCTCTGGGACCACTCATTTTGCACCTACAAAATATTCTTTATTTTTAGCTTTTTCTCTACTGCTTTTGGTTTTTTTTTTCTCACCTCTATGAAATCGTTTTGCCAGTGTTAAGGACTGCCCACTCACCATATACCCGTAGAGCATGCTATTCTAACAAGTGCCCTGAACTCCCGATAGCTTATTGGTATCAGTGCAGACTACTACAAGACATACCAGGACGACGAAACGCAATGTCTCCTACCATAAAGCCTGCGGCTTTTTCTCTGGAAAAGTCTGAAACAACAACATAATACGAATAGAAAGCACAATAGGTCAATGTACAAGAAAAGTATCATACCCGAAAGGAAAGACTACATGTTTGAGCTGGTAACCCCCTTCGGCGTGAATATCAACCTCCAAGTTTACGAGTATCTCGCCTTAGGCAAGTCTCCATCCCACTGAATCTTCATAGTAGACGGATATGGAGAGAAACTACTCTGCTCAGCATCCATATACATGGTAATTCCTCCAAGGGCTGGGATCTTCTTCAGTTGACCCTGAGGACCTGGGGTACGACGGAGATTCTCCAGCTGTCCCACAACTCGGAGCATAGTGGGCAATGCCACTTGGCAAACATCTAGCCCGAGACATTTATGTGGGCCGTATCCGAAGTGAACGTATTCATTCATATCTCGATCGAGACGGACCTCTTCGGGGTCGGGGAATGCATTGGCATCATGGCTTGCAGCAACCTAAGGAAGTAATAAGTCAGAGTCACTGGCCACCGGAACTAGTTTATTGGAGTTGAATAGTGCTCCAGCAATTACTCACCAAGTTACAATAAATATTCTGACCAGTCTTTAAAGTCACCTTCTCCCCATTGTCTTCGATGACAGTGGGCTTTGCAACTTCTCGTGGTAATGCCACCGAAGAGCGGATTCTTGCACCTTCCATGAAGCTGTAAAGAGTGAGCAAAATGTTTCGTAAGGAGGAATGGAAATGGGAAGGACTCACTATCGTAGAAGAAGGTCATTTGATTCAGGAGTGTCTTCCTTTGATAGCCGCTGGATCTCAGCCAAGTGTGCAGCATTCTCCTTCTCCAGATAGAAATCCAGACATTGGACGAAGAGTTGCGCTTGGTTAGCCACCATAGAGCTTGCCGAGGGAAGGATGTGTGTCCAGACAATCTCCTTCGGTGGCAAGCCACTGTCCAATAGACGCTGAATCATGTGAACTCCATAATCACTCAGAGTATCATGTCGATGAAGCCGATTCACAATGTTGGTAATAAATCCAGCCTTATCAACAAGCTCGACGTTCGCCATGACTAGTTCCCCAAGCTGTTGAGCAACCTGGCGAGAGGCCTGTTCAAGCTGGAAAGACTTCGCAACATCCACATCATAGAAGATGCACGTAAAGACCAGGGCCATGATCTGGTAAAGCTCCATTTCACTGAAGACACCTCGTGGGTTAGATTCAGTCTTCAATGGAAGCGAAAAGATATTGGCGCAGAAATTGATCTGGGCTAGATTGGATACATCGCGAGAAATATCGACTTGATTCACGCCGGCAATTTGATACGAGTGCTTTTTCAGGAGTTGCAGGGTTATATCTTCATAGAAAGATCGGACTTCGGACTCCCATTTGTCTCGATATAATGCGTTGTGGATCATTTTTCGGGATGCGGCATTTGCTGGGCGATCACCCGATAGCATAAAGTCTCGACCATATGGTTGACCGTCACGGCTTAGGATGAACTCAAGCTTCTTACCCCACGTTACCTTGAAGGCATCTTGATTGGAAAGGATTGACTTGCAGGCAGCCTGGGAGTTGATGAAGCGGGGGATAGGTCGATAGGTAGGTCGGTCGTAGCTGTAAGTGCTTCCGTGTCCAAGGCTTGTCAAGATCCTTTTATTCTCACTAGGCACCACGAATGGGAAGTGTGCATATACTGAGTCTCCACGGATGTGATTCGGGAATGCCCTCAAGGCGAGCTTATAGAAAACCGCGCCCTGATCGACGGAAGTGTCATAGTCGATCTCGTTATAAGCCCAGTTTGTGAGGTTCTTGGGAGTATAGTCAACTGTGTAAAAGCGATCACCACGGACCAGAGCAACAGCATCGGAGAGAATCGCTCTCGAAGTAGTGAAATTAGCACACAGACCACTGCCCGGGGCCATTGGCTCCTTAGCATCTTCCACGACCAACCCAGGATACAATTCGACAAGATCTGGATGATCATAAAGATGCTTGAGCTGATCAACGATATATGGGTCTGAGTTGATTTCCTCAAATGACTTGTATGGAGCCAGCTTGAAGTATTGGCGGAATTCATTGAGTGTTGCAAGATTCCAAGAACGAGCCTGTTTGATACCGAGCACCTCGATGCTCTTGAAAACATCAGGCACATTAGAAGCGCCAAACGCGCCAGCAACATCTTCGACGCCTTCTTCAAAGATTCGGACCAGGTCATCGTCATCAAAAGTTCCGTCTTGAGCACGTTGCAACTTCGCAAATGGGCGCTCAACAGGATCCGCTGGAAGAGATGCTTCCCATCGCCCAAGTCCCATAGTGAATTGCTGCAAGGAGATTTCAGTGTGGTCTTGACCCGCAAAGAGCTCTTTGTACAAATCTTCAGACCACTTCTGGTCCCTAGCAGAGACACAAGAATGCCACCGGTAAACAAGGTTGAATTCGGCGGAGACTTGGTTTCCGGTGGCCACTGCAGCGCCATCACCAAACAGACCATCCTTGATTTCTGCCCTAGGGTCTAAACTCCAAGCGCTATCGGTGCGGTTCAAATTGAGAATCGTGCGCACGTAGTCCTTCAGAATGATATTAACGTATAGACCACAGGTGACAAGACGCGCAGTCTGGAAAAGATCGTTATCCCATGTGGCGTAGGCTGGTGAGTTAGACTCGTCTGGCTTGGTGAAACGGCCACCCTCATTGATTTCTGCCAGCTGTGTGGCGATGTAGTTGTGGAAACGGTTGAACATGATGAGCATGACTCCAACGCCGGGAGGGAAGCCCAGAATTCGCTTCGTAGAGAAGCAATCGGGTTTCAGCTTGCCATCTTTGAAAGTTCGCACCGAGTTCTGCTCTTCTTGGTTGTTACCATAGAGAGGAGACAGGTCCAGGTATGAAGAGGTTAGTGAGATCGAGCTGTCTTTCCGATCTGTCTGGAAAAGGTCTGGTAAATGTTAGATGTGTCCAGGATATTGTTTTCACTCCCGATCTAAGGGCTGTCTCAGGGTATATCCACTTACCATGAATGATAATAGATGCAAGGTAGAACAAAGTGCTGGATATCTTATTTGGGTGTTCCTTGAAGCTTTTCCGGGCTAGGAGGCTATCGAAAAGCGTCTCGGGCTCTGGAAGAGCAGCCGGCTGAGCAGTTTTCGGCGTAACAGATCGGGCATAAGCAGTGCCTGCAGCACCCAATTTTGGCCAAAAGACATTCTGATCAAGTTAGTGAGGATATTCATTAATGAGCTCTGGATATAGATCATACGTTTCCCGAACCGTCCGCACTGCGGTACTGAGCCTCGCGGCCGAGGTACCTATTCACGCTGTTAGAAAAAGCCTTGATGACACGCCACATGGCCTTGTAGCACTGTAAGCTGGTGGGAACTAGCAGACTTACGAGATTGGAGGGTGTTGCAGGTCATTCCATAGCGTTTTGAGAAAAGTATTTGTCAATTCGGTGCCATTGCGAGAAGTCGCGGGCAAATCGGCTGCAAGCTGCACCTTTGTAAGAACAAGTTCACCCGAACACCCACTTGTGAAAAACAAACCTGAATAATCCCTTCCATTACATAGTCTCTGTCATCCACGGCCTCCCCGGTCACGGCACTTTTTGCGACCTCAACGAGTGTCTTCACATCATTAAGATCAACGTGTTTTAGATCTTTTGCGAACCCGGTGACTTTTTTGGGTTGAATGTATGTGCCATCGCCTGTTTCGATGGGCAGTGGTCTCAGAGATGCTTCTACCACTTTTCCAATTTTCTCAATTGGGTTTTGACTGCCATTTGCAGTGGCATTGGTGTTCTCAGGCATGATGGTACGCGGCTAGTGGGTATTATATAAACAGATAAGCTAGAAAACAATTAGATAAGAAATAGCTGAGAATGCCTTAGTAAAGGCAATATTAAGAATCATTCGGGGAAATTGCAGATTCATTAAGAGGGATCCGGTGGTCGGATAGATAATAGAAATTGAAGCAGCAGGACGGCGTCATACCAATTCAAATATCAAAACACAGTCGCTGATAGTCCTGTGAAAGTTGACTTGGCTAGTGGTCTTCGGACCAAAACTAGAAGCATACAAGGAGTTGGAGTGTTTTTAGAGAAAACGTGAGCCAAAAAGTACCGAAGTACACGAACACGAGGTATTGTCAAAAGAGAGAGCAGTAATTTTCCATGCGGATACTTCGGAGGATATTGGGGCTATTATACCTTTCCAACGGCGTAATCCGAGGGCCAAACACCTGGGCAAATACGGCCGGGGCTACTCAGCCGTATCTCAGGCAGATACTCCATAGCTTTTTGGAGACTTTGCTTGATCCGGTGATAGTCTGTCATTTAGCGCCACAACCCTAACCACCCAGCTGTGCGCCTTGGACTTTGCATGGGAAAAGACAGACGACAGCCCCACAGTAATATGAACAATGGGGCTCTCCTTATTCGTGCGTCGAATCACATGTGAGAAAGGAAGATGTTCATTTTTCCAAAGCTGTTTATGAGAGTCGTCATGTCCAGTATCACTCTGGAAAGGTGAGTCAATGAGCTGATTTATTCGTCTTGGCTGCAGACTACTTACAAGAACGACTCATTTCAGACCTGGTGCCCTCGTGGTAGCAGAGTCCAATGGGTCATTTTATTTGGCTATCATTGGTACAATGACAGCTCGATGTTCACCAGTTGTCCACTGGCGATCTGCAACTGGCCCGCTGTCAACTGGTAACTGTTATTTATGTACTGACCATCTATGTACATACTTCACATATTGCATTGTCAACTCGTTCCGAAGATACTCTGTCTGCTTGCAGAACGCGTGTCAGAAATTAATGTTTTAATTGACCAATAGTCTAGAGTATTAGAAATCTAACCTCAGCCAGACCAGCAGAGTATCACATTTGTGGAGCTGATTGGCCACATCATTCGGTCAGACTAACCGATGCTTTTTGCTGCACAGCCGCGTTGTTTGCTCAGCCTGGGCTGATGGGTTGCCCCAGGAAGGGGACAGGGCATTTGGAATTGGATCCAGGCAACGAACAGTGGATTTGGCCCCAGATTCTGTTCCGTCTTTGCAGTGAAAGACACGCATTTCCGTATTTTTCAGTTTCACAAGTCCCAGGTTGCAGAGGAAAGATTGGGGGCTGCTCGATTTGACTAGTTTATGTCTTTGGTACAGCTGAAAAAGCCCCTCTCCAATATTTGGCTGATGGATCTTTGTGAGAGAACAGCGAATGAGCAACATGCCATTATCATAGCTGAAGAAACGGCCCGTTTAGCGTGCTGATGGCAGATCCGACGAGAAGAGGCCTGAGCATGGGTTGTTGTGCTGCTGGAGGGATGCCTTAGACTTTTGTTTCACCACTAAAGATGCGCACCTTGAAGCATCTGCATTAGTTTCCCATAAACTTCTCAACAATTACATAGTAACTACTTACATAGTAACTTCGTATCCGCTATGTGTTGTATACTTGATCATTTCGAGGCAGAAACTCTGCCTCAGGTGCATATATCACGTGATACATACCGAGGTCGACGAATGCGATCGTCAACAATTTCTTGGTGCTTCGTGCGACCTCAACAAAGCTCACCAGGTCCTTGTAAAGTTGCCTAGGATCTCTTTGACTTCCATATCGGAGCCAGTCAACATACAATGGCATCCAAGATTACTCTCACCGTCGAGCCTCGAGGTAAGCTTTTACAATACCTAAACAGCAGCATCTCACGACTTTAGGGGATAATTCCAACAAGCATTCCGACACTGACAATGTAACAGGCAAGCCCATCCGGAGGCTCCCCAAGGAGCTTACTATTGCTTTGAATGCTTCTGGCGAGGACCTGCACACCATGCTCGCCGATGTCTCCGGCACTTCCGTCCACCGTCTTCGAATCACCAAGGGAAGTGATCGCAGCGTCGTCCCTAATGCCAAGGGCACAACCATTGAGGAGACCGGTCTTCGAGAGTCAAGCGTGATTCATATCAAGGATCTAGGTACGTTGAATACCATTTGGAATAGATATAATTGCATTGGCTGCGGAACACGCGAGCAAACCGCCGTGGGCAACACCCCGCAATTCACAGACTCATGGCCTAACAAGCAATCCAACAGGACCCCAGATTGCCTGGCGCACTGTTTTTATCATTGAGTACCTCGGTCCTCTCTTGATTCCTGCCCTCTTCTTATTCCCCCTCCGCCCGCTACTCTACTTCAACTACGACACTATTCCCGCTCCCTCCGACACTCAACTCCTGGTCTGCGTCCTTTTGACCCTGCACTTCCTGAAGCGCGAGTATGAAACTATCTTCGTGCACCGCTTCAGCAGCGCCACCATGCCTGCTCGCAACATCTTCAAGAATAGCGCTCACTACTGGGTGCTGGCCGGTTTCAATATCGCCTACTGGGTCTTCCGTCCTGACGCTGCCGCCGCTACATCTGAGCCCAACCAAGCTCTCGTGTATGCCGGTCTTGCTATTTTCACTTTCAGCGAGATCTTCAACTTCAATGCCCACCTGATTCTGCGTGATCTCCGTCGCCCCGGTACCACTGAGCGTGGCATTCCCCAGGGCTTTGGGTTTAACTGGGTTACCTGCCCCAACTATATGTTCGAGATTTTCGCTTGGTTGGGTATCTACCTGGTCAGTCAGCTGAACTGGAGTGTGATAATTTTCACTCTTGTTGGTGGTCTTCAAATGTGGAGCTGGGCCTGGAAGAAGGAAGTTCGTTACCGTAAGGACTTTGGCGATAAGTACAAGAAGAAGCGTACTGTCCTGATCGCTGGTCTCTGCTAAAGGATCTCTTGTACACATTTCCACAAAGCATTGACAGGATTTAAGATTTACCTTGATGAATCGGGGTCGAGGTGCTGAAAATGAAAGCGACAAGTCTAGTTTGGCATATACTTTCTGCCACACCGAGAATGGGCTGGCTTAATATCTATATGGGAGGAAGGGGGGTTCACGGGAACATGCGAAAGCGTTATATTATGAAGCATGTATTTTATCTGAACATAAAAGAAATACTGATCATGTTTTCCTTTTCAATCCATGGACGCCAAATCTAGAAAAAAGAACCTCGCTATGTGTAAAATTGTTGCCGAACAGACCAAAAACCCCAGATATGCCAGATTGGCAAGTCATAACGCAATATGATCAGAATTCTAGATCAGAGGTTTCAAGCACTTTTGACCTTTTTCTGCCAGAGCATGTAATATGGATCCATCTCCTCGCAATCGCCACCTCTGGCCTCACATCCAGGAAAGCGAAGCACGAGATCCCCATCCTTATAAGTGCCATCTGCAGAAGCACTGGGTGAATCTTTGCTATAAGCATTCAAGAGCCGCTGTGGTACCAGCGCCGTTCGGGCAAGTACTGTTGGATGCCATTGAATAATATGATCCTAGAAAGTGTCAGCCAAAGTCCCACTATCGATCTTCAACACGGTTCATCGGAGAAATGAAGCTTACCAGGCCATGAGTCTCGGCTTTTGCAAAATTATAGCTGCGATACAAAGGATCAAACCAAAGATCGAGAAAAAAGCGCGCAAAATCGCCATTCCTTAGGATAAAACTGCCAGGACTGAGATCCTCACTATCTTGCGTGACGATCAAGTCCACATCTTTTTCCTTGAGGTGTGCGAATGTCTTGATGATACTATCTGGCGGAACTATGGGCGCGTCCTTCATCATCACCGATTCAAGTTTACCCCGATCTAACAGGTGAGACTTGAGAGACTGAGTGGGATTCATGATGAGAGCATGGGCACTCAGGTAGAAGAAGTATTTGGAGCGTGGATGCTTGGATATAGCATGTCGAACTGCGGGAATTATTCCCCAACTTCGCTGTGCATCACCGACAGCTTCCTCATAGTCGGAGCTGCTTGCAAAGAAGTTCGTATAGCCTAACACGGTCAGTGTATGTCACAGATATATAGCCTTTTACGACTATTTCAAGATTCAGATCTTACCATGACGTTTGGCATAGTCTTCGCGATTGGTCACAATCTTATTAATGAAGCTTTCACTTAAGGATTTCCGATCCAGAACCGTAACAATCACGACACCCGTAGTACCAGCGGGAGCTACAGCCGACGACGAGCTCGAGGAAGTGAAGTGGGAGAGGAGGTAGATAATTGAGATGATAGCGATCGCGAGAAGAGCGACTGTCTTTAGCTTTTTTCTGCGGTGATATGGCAATCGAGTCGAGCGAGCGATGGGAAGAGGGTGAGGGCTCTTCCGCGGAGGTAGAGCGAACTGCATGGCAAGGGATGACTGCCAGCGCTAAATTGCCGGGGATATGATAGAATCAAACGAGATAGATCATATCATTAGGATCCTAGAAAGTTACTTCACAGGGGATATGATTGCCGAGAGGGTTGAAAGTGGGAAATTCCAAGGTTGAGGTTGGATGGTTGAAGTTCTCCGAATCCGGGCAGATCTCGTTGCGCGCGCATTCCAACGGCTTTTCTTATCTATCTTCAAAAGACCATTTCAAGCTCACCTACTTATAAAGCTGCTAATAATTAAGGTATTTGGATATATTGGTTATATACATTTAAGGATTTGAGTACTGGCTGATCATTGAGTGTATAATCTATTTGCACGATGTCAACTTGAAGCATCTTGGCAGGGATATATACAAATGATCTACACTACTGTTTTATATGGAAGCACCAGCACCATGATGTACGAACTTCAATTGCAAAACTGCACCGCCAATGGAGTTCTCAGCTGTGATCAATGTGGTCCATGAAATCAAATTCGAACAGCTACGAAGCTCGTAATTTTCATATCACTAATATATAGTACTAGTATTGATCAAACCAAGAATACCAGTGTAATGGGAGACTAAATGTAAAAAATGCAAATGATATTGTTATATAAGTACACATGATTTTAATATGCAGGCCAAGTCGGTGACCCGTACATAATCCTCGCTTTCATGTTGTCGAACAGGGAGAACGCGCAGGGCAACTCGCCTCGGAGTAAAAGAGATGCTCAAGAGCGTGAACCGCTTATTTGCGTTAATGGTACAATAAGAGAGGCGTCCGTCCAACGTATGACACCAACAGATAAAGAAAAAACATAGAGAAAAAAAGAGCCCGTAGGTATCTCAATCAAAACAATAGACGTTGGAATCACTGGGAAGACAACTGAGCCATCCTCTGGGGGTCGGCTTGGCCCTTCCGGCGCGGTGTCGTCTCGGACTTGATATTGAGTCGTTCTTGAATCTTCGCCTGCACCTCATCCTCTCTCTCCTTAATCCACTCCTCGAACGACTGTGGCTCAGGAAGTCCCATCTTCTGTCGTTGTTCTTGGAATTGTTCTTGCATCTTCGGAGTCTGCATGATCTGCCACCGTAGCTTCCACCCGAACATGCCGAGTTCCTTGATACGGCCAGGTTGATTTCCCAGAAGATAGTTGTCGAGGCTTCCCTCCTTCTCAATTGTGCGTAGCGCTTTGCGGGTGACCTTGATGAAAAGGTGTTCTTCGAGAGCATCGCTGTACAGCTTCTTGCGACGAACGTTGGGCTTCCAGCTGCGGCGAGTCTTGCCCTTGTTGCGACCGTCGGAGATCTTATTACCGAATCGAATCATTGAGCCACCGTAAAGACCCGTATCGGCCTGCTTGTACCATTGCTTTGCGCCATAAGGATAGGGTGGGACGTTTTCGGGGAGAGGCTTATTAGACTTGGGAGCCAATGTCGTGGAAAAGGAACGCTTGGGAGTCGAAAGGGCGAGATTGCGAAATGCCGAAGAAAGAGAAAACGGAGCTGCCATGGCAGACCGAGCGTGGATTGCAGCCATTGGAAAAAAGTGAGTTGGTCAATTGAGACGGAATGGAACAATCGCGAGGAAGTTCCAACAGAGGAATTTTGGGGGTTGCTGACCGCCTTGAGGCACGCCCGCGGTGAGTGGCTGCGCTGATCTCCTTGCCTCGCGAATTTCCAGCAGAAGAGAGGTACGCAACGAGAACCATCGCATTTACCCGATTTCGATTGATTTGATACTCTCGTTCAAGCTTGTCTTGGATTCAACCGCCTTTCCTTTATCCCATTGATTACCTTTCCCCGCTTCTTACCGGTGGCTACGGAGCCTCCCCGATCCTGCAATCATGGTTCAAATCAGTGAAGTCAAGGGCAACTCGCGCGAGAACAGGACTGCCGCGCATACTCATATCCGGGGCCTGGGTTTGCGCGCTGATGGCACTTCGGAGATCATGGGCGATGGATTCGTCGGTCAATCATCTGCGCGAGAGGTGAGAGAGCATGGTCTTTCGTATACTTTGCTTCTGGATCGAACTAGAGACTGACAATCTACTTGCTATTCAATAGGCATGCGGCGTGGTTGTCGATCTAATTAAAGCCAAGAAGATGGCTGGCCGTGCAGTTCTACTTGCCGGTGGACCTGGTACTGGAAAGACTGCTCTTGCTCTGGCTGTATCACAAGAGCTGGGAACAAAGGTCCCCTTCTGCCCGATTGTCGGCAGTGAGATCTACTCTGCGGAGGTCAAGAAGACAGAGGCTTTGATGGAAAACTTTCGGAGGGCAATTGGTACGAGATGACTCAATAAGAATATGAACGGGGGGTAGCTGTGCCTGGAGCTAACATGTATTAGGATTGCGCGTTCGCGAAACCAAGGAGGTTTATGAGGGTGAGGTGACCGAGCTCACTCCCGAGGAGACAGAGAACCCACTGGGTGGTTACGGCCGCACCATCAGCCACCTGATAATTGGCTTGAAGTCTGCCAAGGGTACCAAGAAGCTTCGTCTGGATCCTAGTATCTACGAGGCTATTCAGAAGGAGCGTGTCACCGTTGGAGATGTCATCTATATTGAAGCCAACACTGGGGCTTGCAAGCGCGTTGGCCGTTCCGACGCCTACGCCACCGAATTCGACCTCGAGGCGGAAGAATATGTCCCTGTTCCTAAGGGCGAGGTTCACAAGAAGAAGGAGATTGTGCAGGATGTCACACTTCACGATCTGGACATGGCCAACGCCCGGCCGCAAGGTGGACAGGATGTCATGAGCATGATGGGCCAACTGATGAAGCCGAAGAAGACCGAGATCACGGACAAGCTGCGACAAGAGATCAACAAGGTTGTCAACCGGTATATCGATCAGGGTGTGGCTGAGCTTGTTCCTGGTGTTCTTTTCATTGATGAGGTACGTTGAACAATTTCAGTGTTGGGTCACTTTAGTCCGCTCTCTGTGCACAGCTGACATCTTTCAAGGTCCACATGCTCGATATTGAATGCTTCACATATCTGAACCGCGCTTTGGAGTCCTCTATCTCTCCTATTGTCATTCTTGCCTCTAACCGTGGTCACACTGTCATTCGTGGCACCGACGATATCAGTGCCGCACACGGCATCCCACCTGACCTGCTTGCCCGCCTTCTGATCATCCCCACCAACCCTTACTCCCCCGACGAGATCAAGACTATTATTCGACTCCGCGCAAAGACTGAGGGTCTTAACATCACCGAGCCTGCGCAAGATAAGATTGCCGAGCATGGTAGCAAGGTCAGCTTGCGGTACGCTTTGCAACTAATGACACCAGCTAGCATTCTTGCTCGCGTCAACGGACATCCTAATGGTATTGAGGTGGCCGATGTTGTCGAATGTGAAGACTTGTTCTTGGATGCCAAGCGCAGTGCTTCGATCGTCAACCAGGATAGCAGCAAATTCCTTCTCTAAATGATCTAGACAGCCGGAGAAATGTTGGACAAAGGGAAAAAGAAGGAGTTCGATGATCTGTCATGTATACCATTGGGGTATTTTTATTTTATTCTTTTTTTTGTTTCTGTGAAAAGGCGGATCTTGCGTAGGCCTGAAATTTTATGCTAATGCTATCTGATGTTACCCGATTGATCTTTTGGCCGTTTCAAGTAGAATTGTAGAATGTCTAGGGGAATATCCTGCTACATGGTACATGCTCAGATAAATACGACCCCTGATAATTTTCTGTAAATTAAAATAAGCACAATTACAGAGAACTTTATCACAAACTAGACTTAATATTCACGTTCTCGAACATGGATTCACAATGTACGGAAATGCACGTACTACATATGTAAATGCAACCCGGCCTCGGCGCAGATCACGTGTGGGACCTTAAATCGTCATTCGATCCCCCTCCAGCCTCCAATACAACTCCACGCTCTCTTCTATTGTTTCAGCATTCGGCGACACTGAAGGATTTACCAGTGACCGAACGAATACCTTGTTAAACCCGCGCTATCCGACACTTGAAGGGATCTTTGACCTTTCGCCACACTCACTCTACGGTGGAACTATCTTGTTGCTCGACCCCAGGATAACAGTGGAGCCTGCGGTTGAAGACCGGCACCGTCACCTCAACCAGTCGCAACACGCACTCCCCTTTCCAAACCACGTTCTCTGCAGAAAATAAGCACCAAAATGTCGACACCCTTGGACACAGATGCGGGATCGGAGATGTTTGCTAGCTATGAGAATGAGCTGAAACTTGTACAAGCCGATCTGAACCAGAAGCTGGACCAGATTGCCGAGGCCAGCGGCGAGCAGCGCAAGAATGCAATCCGACAAGCGGAGCAGGTACTAGATGAGGCAACAGAATTGGTGAGTACTTCAAGTATATCGAACAGGCTGTAGAATACCCCGCAGTCCAGTCGCACACGAGCAAGATTCCAGAACCAGTCCATTAACCACACCGGATTTCCCTTATATAGCTTGACCAAATGCGCATGGAGAAGCAAAACATACCATCAGAAGCACGATCAAAAGTCAATCAGCGCTTTCGGAACTACTCGACCGATATCGATGAAATAAAGCGCAAGATGAAGACCCTTACCGATGACCGTAACGCTCTATTTGGTGAACGATACACCGACGAACCACAAGATGAGCATTTTGAGCAACGCCAGCAACTTCTCTCAGGAACAGATCGACTAGAACGCAGTTCTGCAAGACTCCAAGATAGTCAACGCATGGCGCTGGAGACGGAGGATATTGCGCGCGGCACGTTGGGCGATCTATATGTGCAGCGACAGACGATTCAGCATACTCGCGATAATCTGCACCAAAGCGAAGGCTACGTTGATACTAGTATCAAAACTTTGAGGGGCATGGCCCGTAGGTAATGATCCCCTTATACCCTGATTCTCCTCCATGGTCTTTGTATAAGTTCGGGACTTTGCGTGTCTTATAATATCATGGTCTAACTTATTCAATAGGATGGCTACGAATCGGATAATTACCATTGCTATTATTACGGTCCTTGTTCTTCTTATCATCGCCGTCATTTACAGCAAGTTCCATTAGCGGCAGGGTCTATGGCGTTATAATTCTGAGTTCACTTTGTCACTTTTCATGGATATTGTATGTTAGATCTTCTTCGAACAATTGTCAGGTGCTGTCTTGGCTCAGAAATTTCGAAACGTGTAATCAAATCTTGATGCAGCAGAATCTCACCTGCAATAGATCATTACAAGCTATAGACGATCTGGTAATCACAAATTGGCATAAACTCGTATATCTAAAACTCCAGAACAGTCGAGTCTGCTGATAATAACAACAATAGGGTATCTCGCAAAAGCAGATCAAAGGAAAAAAAAACAACCAAAGAACAAATGCCCATGAATCAATTCATGATCCTCATCGTACCAAAAGCCGCATTAACAAGCACACCCACAAAGACAGCAACTCCCTTCCTCCAACTCCAAACACCCTCCTCCCTCCTCAACCACATAGCACAACCAATCGGCCAAAAGAACCCCATAACAGCACCCCAAAGCATATCATCCATCGCACTCCTAGAGCCAGACCCAAACCCCCCATCATCCTCACCAATCCCACCCCCAACCCCACCACCATCCGCCCCAACATTCACCCCCGTACTCCCCTCATCCATCCACCGATCTTCAAGATCCCGCAACTCCTCACCAGAGGGCATAGTATCCGGCGTCCGAGAAACAGACTGTACAGCAAGGAACTGCGAGCGTAGCGCAGTTACCTCAGAAGGCGTAAATCCAGCCGAGAGGAGACGGTCAAAACCGCGAGGAGCCGGAGTCGTCGTGGGAGGCGGAGGTGCTTCAGATTGCGAAGTAGAAGTTTTGGAAGTAAATAATGAAGAGCCATTCTTAGAGTCTAACCGCTCTTCATCTTTTTGTTTCTGCAAAAGGTCCGTTGAAGCGATTGATGCTTCGGCCGCGAGATCTACCTCTGACAATGCGATATCTCCAATAGAACAGTGAATATATATCCTCGGTCGATTATCTCGAATGGGTTGTTTGCCTTTATTTTTCCCATTGCCGGTTCCAGATCGGGAATCTTCTTCTGAATCCTCGGCTGGACGGGGTGTACGTGTTGGAGATGGCGGTAGTTTTAGGGAGATTGATAGGGCGATTGAATCGTCTAGACCACGACCAGCATAGATGAGACGGAGTCGGTGGGAGGAGAGCTCTTTTGGTAGATTTGTGCGGATTAATTGTTTGAGGCCGGCGCCTGTTGTTTTTTGTGGTTCGGAGACATCGAGGGGGAGGTCTGGGATGGACGCGGAGAAGCGGACGGTTATGAGGACGTCTGCGGGGTCGGTGGTCCCCTCTGCAGTTAGGAAGGCTGGTGATGCCATTGTTGGTGTGCTTATTGGCGAACCATTTAACGGGTCGTCAAATTGTTCCTTCGGGGTGAGTTGATGTTGGATGTTAGATGTTTGAGTATGGTTGAAGATGGTCGAGAATACATCCGATGCTAGCCATCATGTGACGTAAGCCATCAACCAGTTTGATGGAACAACTCGGAATTTATAAAAGATTAGAATGGTATGCTGGATTCTCTTGTTTAAGCTATGCTACATGTTGATTTATGTATTGCTTTAAGAGCGCAACTCAGCCACTCTGTCAAAGATATTTATTCCAGTTTGCTCGTTGACCACCCCAGACTCTTGAACTACTAGTAGTGCTGCGTTTGTCAGGTTAATCTCATATTAATACTCCCAACTATCACGGAGTAGAGCATACTTGAATCACACGAGGAGTCTGAGCTCACGAACATGTCTCAGCTTTAATCAGCGCACTTCTACTTCACAGCTAGATCAGGTGGAAGAATGTCATTTCATCATGTCAATTGAACTAATCTATACCATAGTACAAACATTTAATGTCACATAATCTGGAAAGCTAATTCCTGATGAGAAATCTTAGTAGCGATAGGAAAGTCGCAATTAAGCGAAATTCTTCATAGGGGAAAAGAGCTCTCTAAGCATAGCCAGCCCTTTATTCCATATCCTTCGCGACAGATAAGACCGGCAAATACCGGGATAAAACAAAGTGGAGAAAATATCGACTGGATATCAAGCGTATGTACCGGGCCAATAAAGAAAGAATGGCCAGAATCCCGCGAAATCGTATCAAAACGCCGTCCGATGCACCGCGAAAGAAGACGCCGAGTTAAAATCGAAGAAAAGAAACCGTTTTTAAATGAATGTTTAGACCATGAAGGATTCTCCGCAGCCGCATTCCTCCTCTGTAAGCATTGTTAATATTGATATTGCACTAATTAGGGACGTGGCCTCCCTGTGGGTCTTGGTTTGGGTTTTTCCCGGGGAAAACTTACTGATGTTGGGGTTGCGGAAAACGAATCTCCTACTCAGTTTGTCTTCATGCCAGTCCATTTCACTGCCAATGATACTGAAAAGAGCTTTACTGTCGATCAAAACTTTCACGCCATCCTGCTCAACGATTTCATCAAACTTTGCCGGCTTCTCCACGTACTCGAGATGATAGGCGAGACCGGAGCAACCGCGGTTCTTCACACCAACTCGAATATATTTCGGTTCTGGCTGATCCATCAGTTTGCGAAGTTGTTGTGTGGCGACGGGAGTCAACTTCATGGCAGCTTTTCTTGCCCGAAGTGGGCGACGGGGTTTCGGGGAAGTCTTCGGTGGGGCTGTAGAGGCGGGCTTGGGTTTCTGAGATTCAGCCTCTCGCAGATTGAATCGGTATTGTTCTGATTGTGAAGACTTCTGTGTCGATTCTGAAGGGAGGGGAAATTCCGCTGAGATGGATGATTCCACTGTGCCCGTGCGTTGAGGCGGCGGGAAAGATGATGGGAGAGTGTGTGGACGGTAGGCAGTAGCAGTTTGCATATCACGCTTAGAGGACTGATAGGCATTTCCATAAGAAGAGAAAGAGCGTAGAGCCTGGCATTGCTGGCCCGAGGGCTTCAGCAAGCGGAGGAGGGTGGCGGATGATGTCACTGAGCGTTGCATGGTGTTGCAAAAACTCATATTGAGGAGGAAGAAGGACAGTCGAGTCGAAAGGGTTGATAGAGATGATTATACACGCATGGAAACGCTGGCTCAAGGCAATGTGGTGGGTGAATGTGAGAAGAAGAAAGGAAGTTGTGGGTGAATAACAACTTGAGTTCTGAGGAGTTCTCCGTGACCTCGGGGAGCGATTAGGTAATGCAGTTGCATGACCCGCTGCAACCAATCAGCATTGAGGTATTTGAAGACTGTCGGTGGCGCCACTTCGTTGTTGTTGATGCGAGGAATGAGTCATCAGTGATTGGATGAGCTGATCAGTAATTATTTATATTGATGTATTATTTTCTTTATTTTCTACAGTATGGTCTGTTAAAGAAAAGGTTAGAGAGAATATGCATGTGTAATCCATCATACTCAACTTACTGTGACGTTGACCGGCTATCGGCAGCTGAGTCATCCAATCTTTCTGAAGATCCCCCGATCTTCGGAGGAAAAGCAGGAACGCTTTTAGTTCACTGCCAACTAGCCATGAGATCACAATGTTGTCAATCGACTGTGAGAGAGAGGATAGTATGAAGTATACTAGTAACCATCATAAAATAATATATTAGCATAAAATTGATCAGCATTTATGTCCCAAAATCTATACTAAAATAAGATGAGATTGAAAGACTATAGTTAAAAAAGGACATGTGGCTGGATCCGCTGACAAAGTGGCTGGTGCCAAGCATGGACTCGACACGACTCGCTTCAAAGAAGTCCTCATACATCAGTGTATCAATTCTGGATTTGCGGTCATTGCAGATCATTGCTTGACAATGGAGGCCTCTCCTCTCACCCAGCAGAGTCGACCAGAGATATTCCAGCCGAAAGTCGTCCAGCTATATGAATCGCTTTTCAAAGTATGTCGCCCCCCCTCCATGTGTGCCTTTAAGCTCACAGCCCAATATTGATATTGATATTGATATCTCTGCACTAGCCCGCCGATGATGCAGAGGAGCCCTCCGAGGGCTTTTGGAGAGAGTTCTTCCTTCTGCCCCCTGATCCCAGTAAATTACATGCTCTACTAGACGGGTTGAGTCCCGATGAGACGTTAGGCTTACAGGTCAGTGTCTTGCCTCGATTTGGTTATTGGACCCGCGCATAGCGCTAATCTTCAGCCCTACAGGCCCAAACTCGGCATTTGTTCTCACGGGCTATCCGTGAAGCAGCTTCTAATGCTGCTCCTAGCGATGGTCATGCGTTGGATGTGAGTGGCCAGCTACTCCTGTTCTTTAACCCGAATCATCTTAGATAACTGACGCCACTCCACCACTTCCAGACGCTGTCTATATTTTTGACTAGTATCTTGAGCAAGAAATACACCAACCCTAGCTCGGATGTAATCACCGTTCTGGCAGGTCTAGATGAGGTCGATCGTGTCATTTCCGACTTCGTGGCTGTCCTAGACGGCACCATCCGCAGTGGCTCCAGCAGTAAGTGCCAATTCCAACAAAATTTGTTGATGAACATAGCTGACTAGGATGACCATCAGTCGAGGTGCGACGAAAAGCAGTTCGTGTAGCGATTGCTATGACCAGTGGAGCATACAAGACCAGCCTCGTCTCGTACTTCACTCATAGGGACCTATTCCCGTCGATGATGAAGGTATGCCACACATGGTGATAGTGATTTGATCGCAAGAACGCTAATTTGCCGCAGTATATCCAAGACTCCGAACAACCAATGGAGGTTTTCGATCCATTTCTCTTGCTGGGGCTTCTGGCAAACTATAACAAGTTTGAATTTCAAAACCCCTATCAGCGACGTTTGGAAGACTTTGTCAATGAGGCAAACATTCAAAAGGTTGCCAAAGGTGTCGGTATGGCTTGTGGGGGCCTACGTAATGGTTATGTTGCCGTGCAAGATGATATTCCTGAAGGCTGGTCCTTGTCGAACACTCTGATTTTCTTTGGACTTCGAGCTTTGGCGCCTGGTGCAAACAAAGTGAATCCTCCTACTGCAGAAGAGGCCAAGGCCATGTTTGCAGAGCTGTGAGTACCCTCCTTGCATTGATGACAACGACCTACTCACAATCTATTAGCCCTGCTCAAGAAGCCGCCATCTTACTGGCGACCTACGATTTTACCAACTCCAACAAGCTCTTTGGATACCATCTTGTTCACACCAAAGCCGAGAAAAACGCAGAGGAATCACCTTTTGCCAGTTTCCTGTCTCTGTCATCTTATCTTCTACAGCATGCCTATCGATCCACCAAAGTTGCACATTACGCGGAACTGAGTCTATTCACACTCCGCATTCTTGTCGAAGACCCAACTCTATGCAAACATATTTGTAGCGACGACGGGAAACGAAAGGTTCGAATCTGCAGGCAGAGACAGCCCTTTCTTCCCGTCGTTGGCGGCGACCGTGTCTTAGCAACTGTCATCTTCGACATCATGATCGACACCATTACACACAATCTCCGCCGTCGATTAGACGTGAACCTGTACTCGTAAGTGCTCTCGCTTTCTATGTCCATCGTCAAATCTAATATTTCCCCAGTCAAGCAATTGCCATAACCCTTCGTCTCCTATCCTACCTCTCAACCAACAAAATCCGCCTATCATACCACTGGTCCGAGTTGTGGCGCACCCTTCTCTCTCTCATGCGCTTCCTCACAACTTACGCAACGGACCTCGCCTCAAACCCGCACATCCACTTCCTAACCAACTCCCTCGCAGAGATAATGGCATTTTGCGTCTCAGGAGGCGACACTTTCCTCCCGGATCCAGCGTCTTACGATGACCTTTTCTACAAACTCGTTGAAACAGGCCCAGTCATCTCAAAATTCCGTGACGTCTACATGTCACAAGGAAACTCTAAGCCGGCAGGAACTACTCCTACCCAAGCATCAAATATTCATGCCGCAGCAGTCGATACCCTGCTCTCCGTTTCGACGCACTTCTACACCTTACTCTTCCACTCAGAAGGTGGGGAACAAGCTGCTGCCGTTACCCCAAGCCCTAAACCAGATGGCGAACCAATCCCTGTCGCACTACCATCCATCAAAAAGAAAAACCTCTCTCCTCGCGAGGTTCACCGAATTATCAAACAGGGGTATGATACACTGAGTATTCAGCCACCGGAGGGGCTGAATGCGTGGACAAGGTGGAGAGAGGGTGATTGGAAGAGTGAGTTGAAGAGAGCGGCGCGTTGTGCTGTTAATGATGCGCAGAAATTGGTTTCTTGAATGGCGGGGAGTCAGTATTGATATCCCATATCAGGTGGTTCTGTGGAAGAGGAATGTAGTATATGCATTGATGCAAATGGTGAGAGTGGTGGATTGATGACCTGTTGTTATTATTCATGATATCCAGTAGAAATATATCTGATATAAACCTCTGATTTGTCTTTCAACAACTTGTTGGTCTCTACTTCCAAGTAAACCAAGGTTGACGTCGCAGTGGCACCTTTTGTTTCTGTATTTTTGAATGGAGGATGCATAGAAGCTCTTACGCCGGACCGCAATTTCCGAGAAATCAAAGTTGTAGAATGAATTATTTATTGTCACCCATGAAATCACTCGCTAACAGAGGCCTGCCGATCCGATAACCCCCCCAACAGAAAAAATATAAAGAAAAGCCTAGCTTGTTAAAGCACGGCTATTAAAATTGACCTGGAAAAGTACGCAGAGGCAAATGCAAGAGCAAAGAGCAGACAAGAACAGTGAAGAGAGAATCAAAACATGAAGAGAATAGAAAGTCAAGGTATGGGACCATATAGCCTCACGAGCCCAATCTTGTCAAAATGCTTAACGAGCAGACTTGGTAGCCTTGGGCGATTTCTCGTATGTTTCCTCGACGGGAATGTACTCAGTGCGGAAGTATTTCTCCGAATGCTTACTCAACCAGAGAGAGAATTTGGAGAGTTCTTCACGTAGACGCTGAGTGGACTGGAGATCCATATTGGTTTGGGCGAGAAGTTCAGGAAGCAGACCTGCGGCTCGTTAGCGAAATGAAATGCGAGAGATAAGGGGAAAACATACTGAACAGGCGAATGAGGTGCTCGGCACCGTAGACATCGACAGGTCCCTCGCCTGGATTTGGCTGGTGCTTCTTACGCAACATTCGGTATTGAGGTCGTTCATAACGATAAAGAAGAATCTTATCCAGCATCTTGTCAAAGTACTCCATCATACCGGCGATGACTTCATCAAGGACATCCATGTCGATGCGGTTACCCTTGCGTTTGGGTTCTTCTTCGCTACGCCAGTCCTGGAAGATTTGTCGGATGGTCTTCTCGGCGGGGAGTTTCACGACGGAGTTATTCTTCGTGACGCGCTCCCAGTCATCGACGATAAGTGCCTTTAGGTTATCCGGCATCACAATGCGGATGGATGGGCGTGTGTGGAAAGCCTCCTCCTGCTCGAGGATTGGGGTTAGAGAGTCAGGGCATCGTAACCAAGGACAAACAAATTCCCGGTATGAGATATGAGGCAAATGGAATTGTAGATCAGGGCGACGTGGGGTGCGTTTAATGCGTGCCATGATGGAAAATGGGAATGGGCAGTGAGTTATATGGGACGAGAGGTGGTTGTGAAGGCAAGGAAGGAGGGAGTAAGAGGTAAAATGAAATGGAGCGCGAGACTCAAACACGAAGAAGTGTGCACTAAAAGAAAGACTTGAAGTAGAATACGACTCACTTTCTCAATATCATTTTCACCCTTGGACCGCTTGTTCCCGCGGCCAGGAACCGAGCTGCCGCGCTCTTCGCTGTCACGGACTGAGTCCCGATCAGAAAGAGCACGTTTATTCTTGTTAGTTTTGGCATTTCGACGAGTGGAAGTCTCGACTTCACGTCGTAGGTTTGCGGCTAGTTCACGGTTCTCCTCGGTAGCTTTGCGAAGGCGGTCCTCAAGAACCCAGTCATCCCAGCTGTGAAGGTTATCAGCAGTATTCCCGGGTTGTAGTGCGCACTCAGTGATATAAACGAGCTTATTTTATACAGGAAAAGCAACAAGAAGACTTGTGCAACGTGAATCCAGCAAGATAGACGAATTTGGGTACATATAGGGATGGCAAGGAGGTTATCCCCCGGGATTTCATGGCGAGAACGTTGTCCCAGCGTAATCAAGGCTTGACGCGAAAGGGCAGATGATAGATGTTAAATAACCCAAGGGAAAAAGACTTACGTATTCTTCCACCCTTTATAGTGGACGAGAAACTCAAGAGGGTTCTTTTTGTCGCCATCTTGATGTCTCACATCAAGGATCTTGGCGTCATAAAGAATCTCATGATGGAAGCAAAGGACTTTCTCGTCCTTGGTGTACATTGATGTAGGCATTGCAAGGGGAGCTTAAATACCAGATAAAAGAGATACCCCCTTGGAATAAAGAAGACCTCTAAGAGATGGAGTTCGGGCAGATGATAGCGAGTGTCGCGTCAATTCACAACCTCGACTTGCCTCTGACAGAATCAGATCCGGAGGCAATTGAAGATACTGATCAGATATCCAAGACTCAAGTGCAAATGAAGCAACTGTGGCCCAGATTGATGCTTAAGCTGCGCTGATACCACAAAGCGCAGGGCGATATCTTATAGGAGAGGGCAATCTGACCGGGTTCTGATGAACTTTGGCCAAATAGCAGTGACAAGGATACTCCAACGCGCACTTATGGCACTGACTCAAGGCGCTCTTAGTTGATTGAAGCCTGAATTTCAACTTTTGATTGACGTGTGGAGTGTGGAAGGCTGGTGAAGAATGGGAGTTTTGATTAAAAAAAAGGCGGCGCGGGCGCGCTCCAAAAGTCTCCTTTGGACAACCCGCGCTTCCAAAATGACATAAGCTCCGTTAAGACCGGAGCTGCACAGGATTGTTCCAAACCTGAGATTTATGAATTATTTTCGTATTAAATTCAGATTGATGCAGAGAATACAAAAAGCTATTGATTGAGGGTGTTCATTTAATATACCAGCATTGCCTAACGAACAAGTGAACCTTGCTGCTGTGATGAGGGATAGAGATCTCAACCACTTGCATGCGCAGTATCATGCCAAGGATCCAAATCTTATTTCTGGTTGATACTCTGGAGAATAGGGAATGCTCAGCATCCATTAGAGATGTTGGGCTATGTTTTGAGATACAGATCACTGAGTGGCATGGGCAAATCAGTATTGAAGCCTTTCTCGAGCCAGATCTAAGCTCGCCAGGGTATACTGCTGAGAATGTACAGGGAAATTTGTCCAGAATAATAGACCAGTGACTATGCCTGGCCTCACATATCTCGCATATTCAACCTTATATATAGCTTGGAAGCTTATTAAGATACTGCTTTATTCTGATGGTCCCGTGTCCTGAACGGTATATTCCAAGAACCCATCAAGCTAGCCTACAGATGGATTATTCTCGTAGGAGAATTCATCACAACTGCACCAACAGATCTAGATTGCTTCTTCTGAGAACCTCTAGTATCATATATCAATAGTTATGGAACAGGAAGAGCCATGTCTAATACTGCGCGTCTTGAACAATCTCGCGCTACTTCAATAGAAGACCCTTTGAGAGATTGTCTGAGGGATCCATCAAATAGTTATGCTTGAACTTATGTGAACGACCAATGCCTTTCGAATGAAGCTCTATCCTGAATTATGATTGCATAAAATAATAGAAAGTAATAAAGTAGATAGTCTTATGTTAATCCAACCCGGTAATCACATAGATTGGACTGACACTTGTTCTATCAACCCTCTACGCAGGTCATAATTGTAACATATCAACTCAAAAAGAAGATTCAATATCTATCGATGAACAGAATACTCAAATCTAGATATAATTTCCAATCAATAAATAAAGGTTCAGTTATTCTATTCAACTTTTCCCACTCGACACACGTGACCGGCCATCACGAAAATTCGCGTGGACGCGTCGCAGGCTTCATTTACGGAACATCGCTGGCATCGCCGAGTGAAAGAGGCAAAGCCTTCAGTCACAGAGACACAGAATCGCAGAACGTGTCCATCTCAACCTACCAAGATGGCGCCTACAGAAGAATCTATCTTGGGCAATTTCCTGCTCTCACCAGCCCCGCTCCCAACAGTTCTCTCTCTCCAAAAATTCACAGAACTCTTCCCGAAACGTCTACGAGGACACCCACACATCCGGGCATTATACAGAGAACTTCAACAAGTCCGTGGGCATGACCTGGATCGGATTAACGAGAATATCGACGAAGAGACACAACGAGGCGAGCGACAAAAAGCCGAGCTCCGCAAAGCCAGTCTAGCTTCCGGCGTGGAAGCCGCCAATGCGGATGAACAGCGTGAATTGGACGTGGACCTTCATTTGTTTGGTCAGAATTCCACCGAGCAAGAGCTTTATCATTCTCCTGCAAGTTTGTTGGAGGAGATGGAGGCCGCTTGTGCGAATATCGAACGGGAGATTGGCGAGGTTGATCGAGAGGCGGAGGGCCTTTTGAAGGAGCTTCAGACTGCGGTTGGTGATCTAAGTGACCTTCGCTATGGAAGATTGCAAGGACCGGCTGGTACGGAAAGCAATCTTGGGGAGGAAGTGGTTCGGGGGTTGGAGAATCTTGAGAATGCTTGCTATGGAGCGAAGATGGGGAGTGACAGGTAGCGATGCAAGCTCTCCTTTTACTGCTCTTATGTGGTCCTGTATTTTAGCGACAGCGAAGTTATCTAAATTCGCTTTAATGACTGATGACAATGATATCTTGAGCTTTCAGCTCATCTGCTTGGCCCAAATTCCCAGTAAGACATGGGTAGTCCCCTATGTGAGCCTTTTAATTTATAGCAATCTTAGTAGAACTTGAAAGACCAAGTCTGAGACTAACGCATACGAATATTATGTGATTGCATCAAATGCCAGCTGATTGGAACGCAAATATCAACTCGCGGGGTCATTTTGTAGTCTCCGCACGATCGTGTGGGGACGACGCGGCTCGCGTCGCGTTGTCTTCACGCAGGCTTCACCAATTCTTCCTGCACTTCAAACACAACCACACTCCCAACATTTCCAACACAGGAGACAAGTTATGCCTTCAATTCAGATTCACCCGCAGTCTTCAAAGCATGCTGGAACAGCGACTTCCAATGGGCCAGCCCTCCCAGCTAGCAACCCACTTCCTCAACTCCTCCAAACCCCTTCTGGTTTAGCGATCCTCGAGCTACAGGGCACTATCAATCTTCCTATCTCTGAGGATGAGGATAACCAATATACGAGCCAAGAGTCAAACTCAAATGCCAACGGAGCTGACTTCGAGACGCCTATTGGAAAGCTCATGTTCCCGGACTACTCGCCGCTGAACCCGGATGATACCAAATGGATGAAACGGGTATACCTCTATGTTGGTCGGTATCAACGTATGACGGGCGAAGTGAAGAAGCTACCACGGCCAATTGCCATGTTGCAGAAGAGAGAATCGCCTGCGAAGAACGAAGAGCTAGAGGTGGTGGAGATTATTCGCTACAAAATCTTTTTCAAGAACAGACCAGAGCCTGTGAACGATGTTTGAGCGCTTGGTTGATCGCGTACAATATCTTGAACTTCTATTTAAAGGCCGAGAAGCGACACTGTCAAATCAATTGAGAGGCTAGTTGAAACGGAATCTGACGCTTGTTGATTGTGTCAAAAGCTGGTGACAACCCCAATTGGATTCAGATTCAGCTACTCCGTACATGACAAAAGTATTCAGATATGATGTCGAATGATTGAACGAGTCGTATATGACATACAATCACGCAGATTGAGTTGAGGATGTGCTTGATTCGGCTCGTTTTATAGGTCTTAATCCTATGGCCAAGTCACGTTTCAACTTGGGCATACCAAGAAGGGATGAGAATGTCCGGATAGAATGGTGATATCCAGCCCCCTAAAGATTATTGGCTCTATTGAAGAGGGTATATCGGGACGAGATGCCCCCTGTTCTGTCGAATTGTCTGTGTATCAACGGATTTTGATGAAACTGCGTCTATCCGCGGGAAGGGAGAAACTTTATGCAAAGCCCCCACCACCGCTTGCGTCCCAACTTTCTCTTGAATTCTCTCTTATTTCAACTCTGTTAATTAAGACAAAAACCGGCATTGGCCTCCCTTAATTGGATCTTCCTAGTGAGCTGTGCTGTCATACAAAGTTACTTACTTCCACCACACCGCATGATGACGATCTCCAACAAATCTGACAATGCAATCTTCCCAACCAACTTGGGCCCTGAATATGTTGGCTTTGATTATATCCAATGGTATGTCGGCAATGCCAAGCAAGCCGCTTCTTACTACATCACACGCTTCAACTTCACTTTGATCGCCTACCGCGGCCCAGAGACAGGTTCACCGTACCTGGCCAGCTACGTCGTTGGGAACAAGGCCGCCGTTTTTATCCTCACAAGTCCAGTATGCGGGCCATCACATCCTGAGAACAAGGTTCTACGAGATGCCACTGCCGAAGATCGCGCGACGTTGACCGCAGTACACGAGCATTTGACCATTCACGGAGATGGGATCGCGGACGTTGCGTTCCTTGTCACGGGGAACATTGACGAGATATGGAAACGAGCGATCAAGCATGGTGCTTCGGCCAAGGTAGAGCCACATGTCATCGAGGCCGAGACAGGTGGACACATCACGACAGCTACAATCGGGACATATGGTGATACGGTCCATTCATTGATCAACCGCGACCAATACCCTTCATCTGCACCTTTTCTACCAGGGTATCGAAACATGTCAGCAGAGGACAGAGACCCCATCAACGACATCTTGCCGCCAATTGACTTTATTGAGATTGATCACTGCGTGGGGAATCAGCCGTGGGGAGGAGTTAACACCGCCGTCCGATATTATGAAGAGTGCCTCGACTTTCACCGATATTGGACCGTCGATGATAAGTCAATGTGCAGCGAGTATTCAGCCATGCGCTCCATCGTGGTAGCCTCGCCAAACGAAGCCATCAAAATGCCATTGAACGAACCGGCGCCTGGCAAGAAGAAATCCCAGATAGAAGAATTCGTCGACTATTACCATGGATCTGGGGTCCAGCACATTGCCTTTCGAACCGAGGATATTGTTCAAGCAGTGACAAATCTCCAAAAACGTGGTGTGCAGTTTCTTCGCGTCCCGGCTGTGTATTATGCCGATCTTCGACAACGCCTTTCTCAAGTGTCTTGGACCCTTGATGCTGATGTGGATGTCTTGGAACGCTTGAATGTCCTAGTTGACTTTGACGAACGGGGATACTTGCTTCAGATCTTTGCAAAACATGTCGGTGATCGACCAACTGTGTTTCTTGAGGTAATTCAGCGCAAGGGCTTTGACGGGTTTGGGGCAGGAAATTTCAAAAGTTTGTTTGAGGCGTTCGAAAGAGAGCAGGCTTTACGAGGGAATCTGTGATTTATCAAATCTCCCTTTTGATGCTTTTCTTTATTTTTCGGCCTTTCTCTTCCTTCTTGCTTGCATTGCAGAAATCAAAACAGAGTGCCGCACGCATTTTCAATTGAATATAGGGAAGACTGACTTGGGCCGGTGAGTAAAATAGTATTCAGCACATCTAGACCAGAAATCCTTCATGCCATTTGGTACTTTGATTATTCCGATATACTCCAACTCTCTTTATTTCCGTCTGCGTCGACCAACGCGGAATTGTGCGCACTTCATGGCAATATTCCGCACTCCTCCGGCATCAAAAACAGTCGAGTTTGTAGAGAGAGAGAGAGAGAGAACTGCAATTATTCAAAGAAAAGGGCGGTAATAGAATAAATTGAATCTAAGTAGTAGCTACTTTTGATATACTAATCTATGGTCGATCCATCAACAGATCCCGGATTTGTCAGTGTAAAAGTAAACCGATGAATAAACAGCCGACGCGATGCGATCCCCGCCATCTTTCCCCCCGCCGAACCTCCGCCCATAAAGGACTGCCATGACCCGCGCTGTGTCCACTCTCTTTTCCCACTCTCTCCTTCACCTTCGCAGATTCACATCTTCATCCACAATGGCCCCAATCGAGCGTATCACTCTTTTCAACGTCCCCAAGGAGGAGGATCGGAAGCGTCTCTTAGAGCAGTACAAGGTTCTTGCGAAGACTGCTACCAAGGTATGTGATCAACCTCATTGGATTGAATTGCTCGTCCGAGTCGGGCTATTATTTTAATAAAGAGCCGTTCGAATATACTTGAAATTGTTCTAACATGCAAGTTCAGGATGGCAAACCCTACATCCTCGCCGCAGCCGCCGGTGAATCTTTCGATGATCCTCGCAACAAGGGTTTCAATATCTCCGTCAAAACTACCTTCGCCTCGCTGGACGATATGAAGTACTATGATACTGAGTGTGAAGCTCATAAGGCGCTGAAGGCTGTTGCAGGCCCGGTCAAGACGGATGTCCTGACTACCTACTACGAGAGTGTCCTGTGAAAACGATCCTCTACTTTGATATGATTATGATTAGACAAATCTGTGAATAAAAAAAAATAACAACTCAAGCCCTATCGGGTATCTCGCTATAAACGGTTTGAAGGCTATATACAGGACAATGATATAAATTGCACATCATAGGGACCAACTCTCGGATGGCTTAGTGACTTAGCGATGCTCATCGGATTTGCTTCTAACCGATGCACTCCACATCTTTCCACGAGCAGCATTCCAATTTCGAGGAACTGGTCCAAGGGAATTGAAATTGAGCTTATCAAAGTCATAAATAATCTGCGCAACTTCCCTATGACCCTCTGTCCTGGCCGCACCTAGTGCATGTACTTGATTGTTGCACGTATGGTTAGGATTAGCACCAGCTTTCAATAACATCCTCACAACTGATTCGGAGCCATTCTTAGCCGCCAAAAAAAGAGGGGTTTCGTTTTCACCGTCTTTCGGATCTGGATCAGCGCCATGTTCCAGTAATGAGCGAACAATACTCTCCGTCCCGAGCTCAGCAGCAAAATGTAACGCTGTCTTACCCCGGGAATCAGAGTGATTGATGTTAACCCCGGGAACGGTTACGAGCAGATTTACAATGTCCGGTAACTTAAATTGGGACGCGATAATCAGCGGCGTCCTTCCGGTATGTTGTCGGAATCGTTCATGACGCATTTGATCCTCAACATTGACATCAAAATTTAGATTGCGTCGAAGAAAACAAGATACCGTTTCGGGCGAATGGGACAAAACTGCGTAGAAAAGCGGAGAGCGATTAAGAGAATCACGAAAGTCGACATGTATTTTCGGCGTATCTAGCAATAATCCGACAACATCGGTATGTGCTCGGAAGGCGGCTATTGAAAGAGGCGATTTGTCAGAAGGGTGTTTAGGATTCGGATCGAGGCCTTTGCAAGGCAATAGAAGTTTGACAATGGCAGTGTGACCTCGGCGAGCCGCTCCATTGAGAGCAAGAGTCGGATCGATATCTTCTCTTTGAAGAATGCACGAGACAACATCTATGTGCCCGAAATCAGCGGCGTCGTACAGAGCTTGATGGATGCTGTCTATTTGGTGGTCGCAGTCGGAACTGGCGTTTATTGACATCTGGGCCGTAGCAGCACCTCCGTTTCGTGCGGCCCAATAAAGTGCTTCCAGTTCACCGGATACTGCATCGTGTCGGTAAAGATGTTGATTTAAAGCGTTGAAGAATCGTTGGTTTACTTGGGCGAGCGCGTTGATATCCCCTACATCGTTCAATTGATGCGCGATCATGAGCAGGATTTCATTGGGAAAAAGATCCATTTTCGAAGGAAGGTTTCTCAAAATACCCCCAATACGGGGAATCTGATAATATAGTGGCCAGTTGGCTTAGAAATCGAAGAACGAGAAGATCACATTGATCGATGTCAGTCAGGAGAGGTGGAAGACTTGAGCCTCAAGTCTTGGCGCCTCTCCATTTAAACATACTCATAGTTAGCACAGATTAAAGTATCAGTCGCGTTAACTAATAGACAGTAAATATTAGCGCTTCCATTCTGATTATTTGAAAGGTGCTATTAATTCATTTCTCATTTCCTAGATCTGTTTGGCATTGATTCCAACTCCCCAAGCTTACCGAGTAAATTGACTGCACGAAACCGTGATACATTTGAAGACATTCGCTGTCGTCGAGGATTCATATATAGGACTCTCATATAATGTCAAGCTAATCTCAACACATATTCGAATCAACGGTACTTACACTCATCAGTATATTCTCTTTTTTATTTCAGTAGAAAATGGAAATCCGAAAATCCAAAGCCGATTATCGGGATGACTCAGCATTTTCGCGGACGAAATCCGGCAAACCCGACGAGAGCCGAGAAACATCTTTAACATCCAGTCGGTTCGGTGAATTAAAGTAGACCCAATGCGATCGAGTCTCTCGTGTGAATTCTGCAGGTGTGAATTACCCACTGCTCTCGTAATGACATCATTGAGCATCTATATGGCGTCTGACCTAACAATTGAACTATAGGAAGTCAAAAATAAAATGCGTTAATGCAGGCTCTGCACCATGTCAGAAGTGTCAGAAATCAAGATTACCAGGTTGTGAACTTAGCAGGCCGCCAAGCAAGACTCCAAGAAAGGCCATTCGTCGGGATATACTTGATACACCCGGTCAACATTCTGCTCATGAGCATGAGAGTCCCGTACCATCAAGTTCAGCAGCCTCACCAGCTAGAGCAGGACAGGATCAGCGACCCAATATTCAAGATTTCACCCAGTATGAAGATATTGCACAGGTAGAAAGACACCTGACAGGGCTTTCCACAGACCTAGTCTTGAAATCTTTAAATGTCTTCGTGAACAAGTACCCTGAACTTGCCATTCTTCATCTCCCGTCTTTCGCCAAGAAGCATCAATCGCAAGATACAAAGGAAATCAAGACCTTATTAGCTGCGTTGCTGGCAATCACGAGGTCACACCCTCTACTGATCACATTTCCTTGGGAAAGCTCCCTCCTGCCAAAGGAGCGGTATGCAGAGTATGCTCGGGACAGGTTATCTAAGAGCTCGTTTGAGGCTCCTAGACTCGAGGTGGCACAGGCGCTTCTCATCATGACCGTCTATGAGTGGGGTACTCGAGAATTCCATCGTGCTTGGATATACTGTGGTAAGTTCAAGTTTGCTATCAGGATTTGAACGAGTCAAGAGAGCTAATGGTCAAAAGGAATCGCTACGAGAATTATGCAAGCGTTGAACAGTTCCCGAATCGCACCGTATCCGCTCGATTCAACTCCAAACCAACGTGAATCTGTCTCGTTTGCCATTGAAAACAGGACTACCTGGGCCTGCTTCATTCTAGACCGCATGGTCAGCTCGGGGACATACAATCCTCCCATGCTTCCATGGTCAGAAATGGAAAAGCTGAAAGTTTTCCGGCCTCTGAGTGCCGTGGAATTCGCATTCGGACCCGATCTCGTGTCACAGATGAATGGCATAGAAAATAACCTCTCGACGCCACAACGTGAACAGACCGCTCTATTCGACATCACACAGTCCTTCGAAGTTCTCGTATCGGGATTCGATATCTGGGCGCAGGTCATGACGTTCATATATAATGATGGTCGCCGGGCACCCGGAATGTGTGCTCCACAGAATTGTCCATGGGCTTCTGAATCCCCTTGGTCAAAAACAAGACACCATTTGCAGACATGGAGAGCCAATCAACATCATCGACTTTACTATCCCGATAACAGTGTGCTGGCTCATACTACACTGGGCTACGGTGAATCTTTCACATACCTTAACTTGCTTTACTACATATGGTATGTGTATACCAGCTTTCTCTCCTCAAAAATTCTAGGCTTACCAATTGTTTAGTACCCTAATGCTCCATAGAGAATATTTCCCTTTCATGCCAACTGGACTATCAGCCCCTCGGGGCCCGATTGACCCTCCAACACTCGAAGCTGAATCGCCAGAGGGATGGTGGGAGGCAAGTGCATTTGAGCTTTTTGCGGCCGCAGAAAATATTGCATGTCTTTTACATGATGCCTCTGAGTGTGGCGCCGAGATCATATCTCCATTCGTGGGATTCTGTGCGTTTTCAGCAGCATACATGAACCTCTATGTATCCAGATTTCCACAAATGAATCTGGGCCGTAGTCAGAATGCAGAGCGTAACCTGAACTACTGCCTAGCCTATCTTGAAAATTTCCGGCAGGTTTGGAAGCTTGCTGATAGCTGGGTAAGTATATCGGATCTCATGGACTATTTGAACGGCGAAACTAACTTTCATCTCAATAGCTCGCAACTATCAAGAACGCGTCACTGTTGTACCAACGAGCCACGGCAAATAGATCCCGATACCAAGGGAAATCTCGGTTCGATTTTGACGTTCTTCACCAATCTATCCATGAATTCCGAGTCGTTGATCGATCTGACCAGCATCTTCAAGAGATTGAAGGTGCAGAGCGAGAGGTCGAGCGCGAGGTAGTTCCGGTTCCTACTCCTGCCACGAATGCAGGGACAGATTCGCTAGATTTGGATATGCCGCTCAATAATTTACTTACTGAAGTCAGTACTTATGCTCACGAGCAAGGCATGTGGTCTCATTGGTGGGGCTCACTTGATGATATTAATCTGTCCATATTCCCGGAACAAGATACTTCAGCACCGAAGGAGCCATGATTTGTTTCACTAGTCACGAATACCACATATAACTTCAATCAATATGAGCAATACATACTGAAACTTTCCGTGAAACCTGAGCTATTTGCCCAAGGGAGGGGGGAGGGGGGTTGTGTAAATAACCTAACGATAGAAGTGTTGTCTCTGTAGTATGGGTTACAAACTACTATAAATAAGATAGTCAAATTCAACTTCTTCTTTCTCTCAATAGAAAATCTATTTTTTTGATATCTGCCACCATATTTTGTTTTCTTTTGCTCTCTTTTTTGCACCCTGCTTCCTAATATTAGGGTAAAGCAATCCAACACGAAACTCAAAGACACTGCACCTGCAGCAGTCACAATAACAATAGTGGTTCAAATAACCACAATATCAATCTTGATAAACAAGAAACTCTCAAAATTGGAGAGTATCAAAAACCACGCAGATAATGACAAATATGAAAGCAACAACAGCAGAACAACAGACAAAGGAAATGATTTGAAGCAAGGTAAAGAGTGACAGATCTTTCTGTGGGTATAAGACAAGGAACGAAAAAACCAATAACGAATAACGCAAATGCAATATCAATCAAATGTAAACAACAAACCATTCAACGACTAGCCTAGCCCCGACTAGGTACAAGGAGAGAGACACTGCCGACTACTCCCTAGAATTGCACTAGCAGTACTGCCCAGAGTTGTACGACTCGAGCCATTAATTGGCGTTGGATTGGCAATGACTTTGGCTCTCAGGGCCGAGCGGATCTCCTCGACACTTCGGTCTTTCCATCCCAGATAGCCCTCTTTACTTAATGGGTAGAGTGGCAGGTTATCCTCGTGGGCAGTGAAGTCCTTCACCTTAGGCGTAGCTGATGCCGTAATGACATCTAGCTCTTGGGCGATCTGGTGGCAATACGTGTCGAGGGGAAGATCGTTGACATCGTCACCAAACGGATTCTCGATTTCACGGCCAATAGCGGCAATTCCGAGAATGACATATGCGGCAGCTTGGAAGTGTTAGCTAGGCGTAGAAGAGGTGGAGTGAGTACTTACCGATTGAACCCGGGATGGACACCCATGATAGAGAGCCATAGAGTTGGAATGGTAGGACAAGCACGTATATCCATGTAATTTGGGCGATGGAGATGGTATAAGCTGCCGGCAGAGGAGTATCAAGTACACTTTCCGTGCCAGTGACGACTTCAGTGAGAGACGTCAAGCAGTTTACTAGTCAGGTCAGCGTTTTGTTGGCCATTTACACAAAGAGAAGTGCACCAAAACTAACCAGCTTGCGTCTGATAAACTCCTTGGGAGAGAGTCTCATTCGAAATGCACTCGTTGATATACACGGACAAATGGCTCAGCACCTCTAGCGGCAAATGGCCGAGTGGCTTTTTCGCTCGTTTGATCAACTTCCTAGGATTTGACTCGGCAAATGAGAGAGACAAGTACTCCCCAACGGACTTCCAGAAAGATTTTTCAGGAGGCACAAGACGCTGGCTGTCATGAGCCTCCTTGGCAAAAGTATCCAAATGGCCCACTAAACCTGCTAGGTCATCATACCCGACATCTGGCTCAAAACGGAGTTTGTGTTTCAATGAAATGGCAAAAGCTAGGATAAGGTTGATCGCCGTGAGTTTCTGAAGAAGGTCCTCTTTCTGAAGATCGCCTTCGCGTTCAGCAATGTTGATCCAGATTGTGCGCGCAAGGTTACGGGATGATTGATGGAGCAAAGCCCAGTACCTTCGACCGCTGGCCCATCTGCAGTCTATCAGTACCACCTCGCTACAATAGGGGCATAACGTGGCATTCATACCTTTCGTAGCCGGTGGAGCTTTGGAATGAGAGCGACAAACCCACAACGAGCCCGGTAACAGTCAGTAGTATATTGTCAATCCCGACTAATCGGAGTTAATATACATTTCAAGCTCTAGTATTTGAATTGCAAATTGTAAATTGCAGACACTCACGATTGTAAACGTATTTAGAAATCACAGTCACAGTGGTTGACCATAACGCAACGAAGATCAGCGGAATGATCAGCTTAGGCAGCACACTACCATGCATACGGAAGACGATAGGCCATTTCGTATGTTGGTTCATATCACGAGGGCCATGCTAGATTAATTGTCAACAAAGAAAAGTCTTATGAGTCGTGCAATCTTGGTGATAAGCGTACAAAGTAGCGAACCAATTCACTGGAATTGCGGCGCCTCAGCGTCGATGGAGTATCTCGGGGATTAACCACATTTTCAAGAAAGGTCGGACGGGGAGTAAGACGACGACCAGGAGCAAGAAACTCCGGTGATAAGTCGGCTTCTAAGTCATGGTCGGCGAAGAGAAGAGGTTCGGGTTGTGGTTGGAGATCGGGCAAGACAACTGGTGGACGTTCGATATTGTTCAAAATTGGCATACCCACAGCAGGTGCTGCAGATTGTCCTTTGGTATTGAGTGATAGCACCATACAGATTAAGATCAGTCAGATGGAGAATGTTGAGTCACGAGTAGCTGTTGAATCTCGATCTTTATTTGGTTTCTTTTCTGGGGCTGAGATACAGCTGAAATGCAGGATAGACAAGCGAATGACTCTGCAAGGATGATAACGAATGACTATGGTGAATAAGAACGAATGAGTGACTAGGGTGAATGAACTTGAAGTTGGTTAGAGACAAAGTCGAACGGGCGAGGGAACAGGGTTATATTAAAGATCGACCGATTACCCACCCCTCTGCCCTAAGATACCTGTCAAGCGAATCGTCACTTTTCTTTCATATAGTATACCCCGCAGGGGCTTGGAATGTCACTAGTATCCATCGTTATGACTGGTCTGATAGAACTGCAAGATCACGAAGTGGCAAAATAATGAAACGGCGACAATTGGCAATGGCGAAAATGGCTTCATCGCCTACGTCGTGAATGATATGATATTCGACACTTGGTCGAGAACTCACTACTTTCTACGGCGAAGAAACCTTGAGTCAGAGACTTGCATAAGAACTGAAATACACGATGCAATACAGATACGGAGAGTATGGGTCTGGATGCAGACGCCCGACGGTCCAGCCCTTGTTGATCCCCCTTTTCTACCTTCTAGAATTTCCATGAGGTTCCTCTTGCACAGTATTTTCATGCTTTCTTTGCTACTTTATCATTCGTCGCGTGTTTCTTTCAGAATAATATAGGAATGAAAGCCTTTTGGATAGAGTAGTCTATATACGCACATCTATCTGAACATGAAATTCAAAGTGATCTTCAAATCCAAACGAGAGAAGAAGTAATTCAACTGACGATAAACACTGCTCCGGTGGAGAATGCCATGGAGCTAGAAAAGTCCGATTGGTCTGATAGGGCGTTGAGTGGAGATACTCCGCCGTGGTGTAACGGCCGTCGATTCAAACACGGCTTATTCCAGTCTTGAAGGCACGAATCCCTGTAACATCCTGCCTGGTTTTGAAAATGGCGGTGGAATAAGTCTCAAATCAGAAACGAGAAATAGGGTTCTTGACCTATCGACCCTCGGCAAGTGGTCTAGTATCTCATAGTTTATTTCATCGCAAAGTCCCAGTGATCAGGTTACCCATGTCTTTCGAGCGTTTTGTCAGATGAATAGAGGTGGCTTGCGACTCAGAATACGATATCGATGAAAACTTCGTGGAGACTCTATTTTCTTGGAGGTAAAGTCGCGTATAGTCATTGTCTACTAAAGAGCTCCTTGGATGAAGGCTGCAGGTTAGTAATACTTGAAGGATCGAATGATGCTGCGCAAGAGGCCATCTTTCTAGCTCGCCCTAACAGTCATTACCATATCCTTCAACTCAAAACCTGTGAGGTTAAGGAATATGTTTGTTCAACATGATAGTGCACTACTATCTACCTGATAAATTCTCGTAGGACGATTGGCACTGCTATCATCATAATACAATGGATTGTGAACATTATAGGTATAATGTTGGTAGAGTGGTGGTCATTGGCCTTGGGATGATAAAGATATCATTTTATAAACCGACGCTTAATCTTTTAAACAACGAAGTCGTGGTGAAATGAATAATATATCTCGGCAGAAAGATTAAGAGCAGGTCGCAGACTCAAAATAAGAAGGAATCTACTGACTCTCTGGCACAGGTGCTAGCAATTGAGCGAAATGAAAGAATATTTGGTATCTTTCACCATGAGCTCTCATCTGCCCCTCAACAAAGTTTATCATTCTTCAAGGGCCTCGCAGCGCAGGCTGTTTCCTTTAGGCTGGCCCTTATCGACGTGCACTTCCTTTTTTGGTGTTTTTGAACTGGGCTTATTGATGAAATGGGCGGTTTTCTTTCCACTGCAATCAGATTGGCTTTTTGTTGTTAGCGAAGTAATTTGACATTGGTGGTGATGTCTGAAGTGGTACGTACTCGTAGAAAGTACATTGGTAATAATCATCTCCGGGCTTGATGGACATCCAATTCACCCAAAGAGACCTCTCTAATGTTTGACATTGTTTACCTTCAAATGTAAACCCCGATGTGTGAGACCCGAATAACGCAGGAAGATTGACTTCGAATTTGTACTTTCTATTTGTTAGCAAGGAGCAATTTTCTTTCATCGTTTACTAGTGTGAAAAGGAACTCACTTTTGGCACATCGTCCTCAGCTGAACATAAGCAAGCAAAAGTCAAAAGTGCAATGAGAGAAAATTGCATTGTGGCGTGATTATAGCTGAGCTTGGAGGTTCAAATTGACAACTTGGGAAATCCTGTTCACGGATAAGATGTCGTCGAGGACAAATATGAATGGGCTGGAATAATAAGGAGCTTTCCTCTGTCCTTTCTTCGCATGTATCCCTTGTTTCCCCTTCTAGTGAGACAGTCGTACCCTGCATTCCGAGTCTTGCCCAGTGAATTGACCCGGGACATGGATCCCTTGCGTGCTACCGCAAATACTAGTCACGGGTAGAAGAAAGGCGTTAAAAAGATCTTTTGGCGCTCATAGATGCAGTAAATGAAATTGCACATCATAGATGCAATTTTATCCAACGTCCCTTCTTGTCGTCAAGCCACCATTTCTGGTAGCAAACTTTGGCAATTCATCAACGAACAGGAAAAACAATTCCTAGACCAAACCACATTCGTATTAGGGGCTTGTACCAAAGGCGAAATGTCTAAAAATGTGAAGCCACCGAGGCCGGTATGGTCATCAGCCCAGCCGAGCAGCTAGATTTCCCTGGGTGTTAGATTTTACTAGTAATATACGGTATACGGCCGTGAATTCTCGTAATACGATGTTGAAGCAATATAGAGTAACAGTTCTCTAAATCCTGGGGGAACAGTATATAGCAATGGAATAGAATGAAGGCGGCATAGCGATTATCTGCGAACAGATTGCTTATGCAATTTAGATACTAGCTATTCCACAACCTTGAAGTGCAAAACCAAGCCTTTTTTTGGAATCACAGCCATACAACAAGCCACTAATCCCGACATAGGTATCATAATTTGCTGCAATGTCGGACCCAATCTTTATTTGGCCAATCCAGGTCTCCTAGGTCTCGACTGACCCGGATTTCGAATCTTTTAGGCCATGCCCTTCCCAATAATGAGATGTTATGATCTTTTGGCCAACCCGAGAACTTCGACCCAGCCTCATCAAAATACTTTCGCATCCAAGTACCGATACTCTCTTCAGGGAATATGAATGGGGTTTTTAAACCCGCGAGTATCTCTCTGGAGGATTTGTCTTCCCCCATTTCAAATTCGTACTCAGAGCACGTATTTAGGAAAGGTCCTTCTTGCCAGAAGTCTGTGACAACCTTGACTTTTGCAAAAGGATGATCAGCAAAGGAACAACGGTGGCGTATCCTCCCACGGTGGATTTTATGAGACCATTGACCTGGCAGAGATATAGCAAGAATGATTCTACCGTGTGGGCCTTCCTCCTCGATGCGTTCAAGTTCTTCCATTAGATAAATCTTATCTTGAAAATTTATAGTGAGACACGGGCAGATCTCGACAGTTCCATAATGCTGCGAGGGACTCTGTTCATTGGAGGTGTAATCTCTGGGAGTATTTGGTTTCCAGAGAGATGTCAAGCTACGGGCTGCAACGCGTCCGGTGAGACAATGAGTTCTTTTCTTTTCTGGTGGATGAAGGTACCAGCATTCATTGCAGAATCTCCAACGTTCGTTCTCCATCCGACGGAGTAACTGTACTCTGGGCCGCTCATTGACTTCTTTATTGAGACATAATACTGGTCTTTTCTCAGGGGGACAAAGTCGAGCAATGTCAAGCTTTCTTGTCTCGATAAGGTAAATGTAAGCTTCATACAGATATTTGCAACACACCGAAAAACAGATCTGGTCCGGTAGAGGAAGGCAAGCGAATATCTCTAGTACGATCGGCAGAGGTATTTTCGGGTAGACTGAGAATGACGGTTGACCATGAGAAAATACATTTTTTATAAAAGCACATACTCGCTGCATAATGCCGAAGTAATGCTAGAGCTGTCCTTCACTGGTGCAAATAGCTATCTAGTAATGAGGATCTTCGCGCGAAAGGGCAACTACTATTAGTAATAGTTACCAGTGAAGGTACTTGAGGATCTCAATTGCGCTGATTTGCATCATCTACTACTCACGAGCCATCCGTGGTTTGTAAGATGTAGGAGTAATATCTTCAAAATTTTCTTGGGAGACAAATCAGGCGGGTGAGCGCTACAAAATCTCGAAGCTTATCTCAGGACAAGGCCTCTATGTTGGATGTACAGGAATATGCTGATTGATTACACAAGTATATTCACGACGATGAAGATATTAAGACCGATAATATAAAGTCAAGTTTATACACCTCGTACATAGTACTAGTACACTGGTGCAATGAGCATTGAATAGAACGAATCACTAATGTCATGATGACGATGCTGATATAAAAACCGCTGGTCACAGCGCCAGATGGGCAAATGACTAATGCACTGATTATTAGGATGTTCCCACTCTTTATCATTGTTGATCCCAAGTGACCGGAACTGCCGGATAAAACAGTGGGTAAAGAGTATCATTCTACTGTATCTATCTCACCTCCATAACCAAATCTCAAAACCCACGGCCGATTCCCGGTCTCGTCTCCGGGTTTCCTTCAACGGTCAGTAGTGTGGGGTTTCTGTTCTACTTTGCTTCTGGAAGGTGCTTGATTCCTGGTTTCTCCGCATCAGAGACCCAGGAGCCCTAATAGAACCCTACTAATGAACCGGATTCGATCATATCTTCGCTAGCGGCCGAGTTATGGATGAGGGGCCCCGGGGGGTCTACGCCGGCCCGGCTCAACCCCAACCGGGCCGGCAACAACCCGGACATGGGGTTGGTTCGTGGGTGCCCAGGGTAGGAACTAAGCCTCTTTGGGAAGGCGGTGCATGGGGGCTGCAGGAAATCTAAAACAAAGTATGTTATGTAAGCAACTTTAATGAGCGCCTCATGGCAGTAACAGAGGATGTATATATGCGATATTGAGCGCAATTTTGATAGGAATTGAACGCTAGAAAAAAATTGGATCTGATAGGGCGTTTTGCCAGAATGAGAGACCCGGTGTAAGCTCAAAATATTCACTTATCAGGCGCTATCGTGATGTAGTTATGGGTTTAGGTAATTTTCTCCATTTTTCTCCATCGCCACGCGCCAAGGCGAAAAAAAATATGGGTCAATATGCCTCCATCTCCGGTCAACCTCCACGTCGCGCGACTTCCGGCCCTTTTTTCTTCTTGTCTATCTCATCCAGACGCCTCTTGAATTTCATCTTACTCGACATAGGCCGTCATGACTACTCACGAAACCCCCCAAGCTGTCCCTCAGGACATTGAGATCTATAATGACACTACAGACACCGAGAAGCAGCAGCAGAAAGATTCTGTTCCTGAAGATGACCCTTTTGGAAATGAAGAATCCGGGGAAGTCAAGTACCGAGTCATGAAGTGGTGGTGAGTATTCTACTGTGCTCATATCTTTGGTGATATCACGAATGGCTGACCCAAATCATCTGCAGGCAAGCTGGAATGCGTAAGAACCCATGATGGTCCCTGGCTACGGCCGTGGAAACTCAATTCTAACAAACAATACAGTTATGGTAGCTGAAAATATCTCCCTTGGTATTCTATCTCTTCCATCCGCAGTTGCTACGCTTGGTATCATTCCGTAAGTTGAACATTATATGCCCGTCTTCGTGGGCCACTGACTAACTATCCATCAGCTCATTTCTTATTCTCATGGGCCTTTCTGGTATCTCGTGGTACACTGGGTACATTATGGGCCAGTTCAAGTTGCGCTATCCCTCAGTGCACAGTATGGGAGATGCTGGAGAGCTGCTTCTCGGTCCCATCGGCCGAGAGCTGTTCTACGTTGGACAGCTACTTTTCATCATTTTCTTGATGGCCAGTCACATCCTCACATTCTCCGTGCTTTTCAACACTATCACGAACCATGGCACCTGCACCATCGTCTTTGGTGTCATCGGTTTGGTTGTTTGCTGTATTGCCGCTCTCCCTCGTACATCCGGAAAGGTGTTCTACATGTCCACCGTGTCCGCCGTCAGTATCTTGGTTGCCACCCTTGTCACCATGATCTCCATCGCTGTCGAGGCCCCGGATGATGTTCAGAACGATATCACAACTGATCCTTCTTTTGTGGACGCCTTCCTTGCCGTCACCAACATTGTCTTCGCCTATATCGCCCACGTATCTTTCTTCGGTATCATGTCTGAGATGGAGGATGCCCGGGAGTTCCCCAAGGCACTTGCCATGCTGCAAGTCGTTGATACCAGCATGTACCTTGTGACTGCTATGGTCATCTACTGCTACGCAGGCCCCGATGTCAAGTCCCCGGCACTGTCATCCGCTGGTCCGCTTATGAAGAAGGTCGCCTATGGTTTGGCCATCCCCACAGTATGTTTTGAATCTCGATCTTATCAACTGTGACAATATACTAACTCTTATAGGTTGTTGTTGCTGGTGTTGTCTTCGGCCACGTTGCCTGCAAGTATATCTACGTCCGTATCTTCCGTGGCGAGCGCTCCCACCACATGCACCAGAACAGCCCTCTTGCCCTCGGTACCTGGGTTGCTATTGGTCTGAGCACCTGGACCATTGCCTGGATCATCGCTGAGTCGATTCCAGTCTTCAATGACTTGCTGAGTCTGATCGTATGTTGTTCAATCTCCTTATTTTTGAGATATTCGTTACTAACAACTTCGTTCAGAGTGCCTTGTTCGGAAGTTGGTTTAGCTGTAAGTCTTAAATCCCCAGTCTCGTTTCCACCATGACGATCATGCTAATTAGCAATAGACGGACTTCCTGCACTTTTCTGGATTGTTATGAACAAAGGGCAGCTGACTGCCAACTGGAAGAAGATCACTCTCCTGATCATCAACCTGATTATTCTGGGAATTGCCTGTGCTATCGTAAGTTGCAAGATACCAGACTCTCCAAAATAATGGAATATACTAACAGACCTAGTGTGGCTTGGGACTCTACGTCTCTGGCAAGTCCATCAACGAGAGCTCGTCTACCGCCACCTGGACCTGTGCCAACAACGCTACTTAAATAAGGGGTTTCCACCCATGGAAATATCCCGTCGCTACGATACGTTTGAGACGATTGTTTTATATAAGGTTACATTGGTACATTTGCTAGGATTTAGGGTGCTTTGCTGGGATCGCTATAGAATGGCTTGAAATGACGAGGCGAGCCCTGTCATTGTAAATAGATTTTGCTCTTTACATAGAAGCTTCGCATCTTTGCATTGTTATATGATTACAATATATTTGCTCTTTCGAAACTTCGAGGTACAAACAAGATATGAATTTCTTCAATTCGTCAAATGATAGGTTTCGTTCCTTGGGGCTCGTTGTCTCAATATGCGTAGGGCTTGATACCTGCACCTTTGCGGTTAAGGTGGCCATAGTAAAGTCGTAAAAGAATACAACCCACCGCCACGAAGAATAACAGTGCGGCATTTGTCCAATGCCCTGTCGGGTATCCCTTGGCCTTTTCATCGGACTTGTAAATCCAGACACCCACAATCTGTCCAGGGGCACCGAAAGATATGTTGAGAGCGATAGCAAGTCCGGCCGCTCCAGTGGAGTGTAGGTTAGAAGAAAGCCATCCAAGTAGCGGAGGAATACATGCAAAAGCACCACTCGACGCCACTATCAGGCAGCCGTAACGAGACTGCAGTATTTCAATGTCATCAGTCTATGGTCACGGCATTGCAATTCGATGTTTGTCATCAACTTACGGCGTAGGCATCAGCTGGAAGTACAGCTGATGCCAAAAACCCAACCGCACCTATGAATGCGAAAATAGTAGAGTGAAGTCCACGCCTGTAATCATAAGTCAATCTTTAGGCCCGGCAAGAATGAGGTTTGCAGTAGCCCGGTTCATTTATTACTTACGCATTGAAATAGTCTGCAGACCATGCCACTGCAACGGTCACAACATAGGCAGTAGCATATGGAGGAACTGTCATCAGCTGTGCCCGTAAGTTAGAGAAGCCTAGACCAGCTGTGATTGACGGAGTAAAAAGCGAAAGACTGGAGAATGGTGTAGAAATTCCGAAGTAGATCTGTAACAAAATAAGCCAGAGAGCTTGAAAGTGTAATCATGAGGACCTGGAGCATACAATATAGTGCGCATATAGACGCCAGTCAGCAAGAGTTTTCTTTGCCTCAGCCCAAGTGAGTCCCCCAGAACCTCCATGAGATCCTTCCACTGCGAGACGCTCACGGGCTAACTCCTTCTCTTCTTCTGAAAGCCAGCTGGCCGTTTCCGGGTAGTCAGGAAGAAGAAACCACACGAGGAAAGCGGATGCACAAGACGGAGCACCTTCGATATAGAACAGATACCGCCATCCTGAAACACCATTAACTCCGTTTATTTGGCCTACTCCATATGCAATGGCACCACCAAAGGCCCCAGCAAGTGTGGCTGATGCAAGGATCAGCGCAACTCGCAATGACCTCTCTGATGTACGGTACCAGAACGTCAGATAATATACCAGCCCGGGGAAGAGCCCGGCTTCAATGGCACCTAGCAGAAATCGAACGGCTGTGAGCTCTCCATACTTATTGACACCTCCTAGACCGATTGTAAGAGCACCCCAAGATATCATTAAAAAGGAAATCCATCTCTATCTTCCAGTTAGTCAAAGATATCGACGCAGAGAGAATTTGATTGTCACAATAACACGAACACTAGGCTTGAGCTTCTTCAAGAAGTAATTCGATGGAACCTCAAATATGGCATATGCAATTAAAAAGACCATTAGAGCGATTCTGCACATCTGTTAGCCTTTGCTGCGCTGAATTCCTGACGATATCGTGGTCTGTTGGTGGACAGCATACGTGTATTGATAATCTGAGATGTTGGTTTCGGTCATCAAGTCATTTCCCTTGTCAGAATTAAGTGTTTTGGCATTTCCTGATGAGTGAATTAGTGCTCAACATTTCATGGAATGCTTTATGGTTGATGTGTGCGTACCGATATTGGAACGATCCAAATAGCAAAGCAAATAGATGAAGGCAGATAAGGGAACAACCCGTAGATCTTGCTTCCATACCAAAGCCTTCTCGCGAGCTTGCCTGGCTGAAACATCACTTGCATTACAACTCATCTGGAAATAAGATGTTGTCAGAGATCAATCGCGGTGAAGGACAAAGTTGAGATGAGGATCATACTTCATGCTGCTCCTTCGGCATGCCATTCTCTAAGTCTTCTGCCATTTCAACACGGTTTTTCAATTCGTCTGCCATGGTTCAAGTAGGTAGAAACATTAAATCAAAATCTGGGGTCCCCGGATTTGCGCGAAGATACTTTATAACTAAATAGAGACTTGTGTTAGCTTGTCCGGTAAACGGGACCGCACGCCGGCTTGCCCCCACGCAGGCTATTGAAGTTGTGGTGCCAATCATCAGGGGCAGCTCAGTTAGACAAGGATTATATTGGGTTGCTCTCTCGAATTATGGGTCCATCGATTTCAATTGCTTCAATTGCAACAACGTGATTGGCGAGTCACTGAAATTTGTTGAGGAGCATGTAGGGCGTCGGGGCCGACGACCGAAGGGCCTCAACAGCCGTGGAGAAGGTCGGCTAAACAGCGATACCAGTACTTGGGAGTGACCAGTTATTCAAATGGCCCCTATGATTCTTCTTATGAGACTTGGCTTCTGAAACGTTCGAGATTTTCAAAGAATCCGGCGCATACCAAACTAGAAAGAAATGCGACAGGGACCGCTGCGAGTCGGCAATGTGTCGGGCGCGACGGGCGACAGTCCACATGCCATGTATCGCATGGCACAAGATGGGAATGTCAATTTCATTGTTGGAGACTGGTTATCTGAGATGAACATAGCTTGGAATGCGATCGCGAAGTCCCAAGACCCTTCTCTAGGCTATGAGCCTGGCTTCCTCATGCAGCTAAGTGAATCAATCGATCTGATAGTGCAGAAGAAGATCAAGGTCGTTACCAATGCTGGAGGATTGAACACAGAAGCATTAGCCCATGAAGTTCATGCATTGTGCCTGGAAAAGGGACATCGAAACACCAAAATTGCGGTTGTGCTTGGTGATGATATCTCCGATCTGATACGTGACCCCAAGACTCGGCGCAACCTGACACATCTCGATCATCCAGACTTGAACTGTGAAGATTGGCCTCTCGAACCACACTGTGGCGTGGCTTATATTGGAGCGTGGGGGATTGTGGAAGCTCTCAACTGCGGCGCCGATATCGTACTATGTGGTCGTGTCACAGATGCATCGCCCGTGATTGGTGCTGCAGCTTGGTGGTATCAGTGGTCGAAAGATGCATGGGATAGTCTTGCAGGAGCTCTAGTTGCAGGCCGTAAGTTCCTTGAATTCTGATATCATCAAGATTCCCTCTAATAACCCTTTGCAGATCTCATCGAATGCGGCCCTTATGTCACTGGGGCCAACTTTTCAGGGTTTAAAGCGTTTCTTCCTCAACTGATCGACCTTTCGTTTCCAATCGCAGAGATTGAGGAGGATGGCACTTGTGTGATCACAAAGTGTGAAGATCACAGCGGTGCAGTGACCAAACATAACACAATCGCTCAATTTCTGTACGAAATTCAAGGAGAGCAATACCTGAACTCCGATGTTGTGGCAGATCTTCACAATGTTCAAATGGACGAAATTGGTTTACATCGCGTTCGTGTCAGTGGCATTGTTGGCAGTTCACCCCCAGAGACAACAAAGGCGATCATCGCCGCACCCGGTGGCTATCAAGCCGAAGCAACATTCTATATCAATGGACTGGACGTCGCCGAGAAGGCAGAGATGATGCGCAACCAGTTATCGCATATTTTCCGGGATAACAAGTTCAGCAAGCTTTCCATTGAACTGTACGGTTCTCCAGCTACACATCCAAAGAGCCAACAAGAAGGCACAGTTTCACTCCGTATCTTTGCACAAGCAAGAAAACTGGAAGATATTTCAGCCTCCAAGTTCAAAATCCCTATTTATGCCTTGCGAATGCAAAGTTATCCAGGTATGGACTTCCTATTAAGCCATTTCTGAGGATGAAATTGCCAGCTAATCTGATGCATTCGTATCATATCTAGGTTACCACATGAACCTTGACTTTCGCACCATGGACCCAAAGCCTTTTATGGAGATCTTCCCAGCCTTGATAAACTTGAGTGTTCTCAATCATCAGGTTCGAGTCTTTCCCAATGGGCCTGTGGTACAAATTGCACCTCCTTCGATAACAATGCATCAGCCGACTCAACGACCCTCTTATGAGACTCTCCATCCGGTCTCTCTACAGTCTCTAGGGCCAACACAATTAGCTCCACTAGGAAGCATAGTACACGCGCGCTCTGGAGATAAAGCGAACAACTCTAATATTGGGTTCTTTGTGCGGAACGCGGATGAATACCCCTGGCTGAAATCGTTTCTTACAGTTCCTCGACTGAAGGATCTATTTGGTAGTGATTGGTCCGATAAGACAGAGGATGGAACAGAACGAAGAGTAGAACGCTGTGAATTTCCTAATATTCTGGCGGTTCACTTTCGTGTTTTGGATTTCTTAGATGGAGGCATCGCTAGCTCTAGCAGGATTGACGGCCTTGGTAAAGGTGTTGGAGAGTTTCTTCGCAGTCGGGTAGTGCCTATTCCAGTTAAATTTCTGGAAAGGGGCTGGATTTAGATGATTTTAGATCAGATGCTTCTTTATCTATATTTGTTTTATTATATGATGATTGTATCGAGTATTCCATCATTCTCCCCATAAATGTACTGCATCCAAAGCCATACCTCCAATCTCATCCAGCCAGTCCTGTGAAAGTTGTTGGATAGGTCCGTCGCCACCATGTGCATCATGGAAATGCTGCAAGTCGTCAAAGCAATCTCGAAGAGCTAGGTCTACTCCTAGACTAGATGAAGTAGAGCCTTGCGCCGTGTCTATTTGCGTGCTGGGGTTGAAAATGGAAAGCTCTGTCTCGGATCTAGATTCAGCCAATGTATCATGTAAGGCTTTTTGTTGTTGTCCACTCAATGTCAATGAATCAGTTTGTTGAGGCTTCGTGAAAAATGAAATGACATCGGCAAGTACAGCATCTCCGAGACGATCAAACACTTTATGGCAATGACGTGGCGTAGCCCAGCGCTCGGATACTGCTACCAGAACAATTGAACAGGACCGGCACGTATTGACTACCTCGAGGATCGAAGGGTCTGCTGTCAAAGTAGCGGTAGAGTAAGGAGAGCCGTTGCTTACCCTGCGTGCACGGAAATGGCCGCTGACAGCATAAATGTAAGATAGACCAGCCATGAAGACTGCATGTAGAGTGATCCAAGTATAGTTGATGCGTTGGGATGTATGTAACATTGCATATCGAGAAATTGCCTCTTTCGATGCATCAAAGATAGGTTGAAGAGCTAGTGGTGTCCGAATTTGAACATTTGATAGCGCAGGTGAAGGTCGATAAAGCATGAGTAGGGTGTTGTAGTATAGCAACTCATACCATTCTGGCGAGAGGAAGCTAGATTGACGCGTTTTCTGGGTATCTGCAATCAGACACAGATCCTTCGTCTCGCTCCTCCAATTCTCCAACTCTCGAAACAACGTTGAGCGTTTATCTCCGATCGAGATCTCGTCATGACTTTGCCCACGATTGCTGTGTAGTGAGACCATGACCTTGCCACTCAGGATTCGATAACGAGTAATATGATTGAATATTGCGATTGGGGATGGTACACCATGAGACTTGTCCCCATCGAGCTCGTTGATTTCGTCGAGATCCGGGTCGGGAAGAGCAGTATCTACATCTTCAAGATGTATTGCTAGTGGTCGACCCAGAGTAATACTGACAACTCTAAAATAAAGTCAGAAAATAGGGCATAAGATCTATGGTCAAAAGTCCTCCAAGTACCTATCCATATCTAGCACAGACCAAAAGCATCGCCGGCGAGTCTCGCTCTCTGCCAGAAGCTCAGGGCTGGAATGAGATGTTGTTGGAGTATGATAGGTCTGATTGCGATGAAGACCCATTTCAAAACACATCCGAGCCGCAATACCTACCATATGCCATAAACTAGCCGATGTTTCTTCTGCAGAGCTCGTCATTCGATACTGGCATAGCAGAAGTACAGCTTGCAACGCTCTCATGTTGGTACATTGCAAGACTTCATTGACCCGCGCCATCGCGCGAGCTTGGAAGTTTTCACTTTCGGGTAAAGACTGCCATTCACATTTATGTGCACTTGCCATTGCAATTGCTTGGATCATATAGAAGATAAAAGCTGACCCGGCATCAGTCTCGAGAACAGAACCATCGGCGTAAATGCGGTCGAGATTTGCGAGAACGGATCGACGATTGAGAAATGGAAAGCAGAGATGATCATGGTTAAGATATGCATGGTGCAGATGGCGTGCCACTCTCTCCGGTGGTAAAGTCTCCTGGGCAAGTGATAATGATGAGTTAGGCTGCGTTCCAGACCGCAAAGATACGCGGTGTGAAAATTGGCCATGCTGAGCGGGTGGGTTGAGAGAAGCAACTCCTTGAACAAGATTTGCGAAAATAACCCCACTTGCAACACCCAGATACTGGCCATCTCCACCAGCTTGTCGTGAGAGAAAAGATACCTCATCGGCGACTTCGGTACGGTCAAACGGGAACGATGCTTCGGACATCTGCGATGGTCGTTGAGGATCTTGATCTTCCTCATGCCGAGCCTCATCCGACCGCGAGGATTGATATACCATCAATTGGGATGATAATGCTCGGTTCTTGGCCTCCACCTGTCTCATGCGTCTTTCAACTCTATCAAAGACTTCGCGGCGCACAGTTGGTTCCCGAGTCCGATCCACGTAGTGGCATGTTGCGCGAGCTCTTAGGCATTGACTACATGTAGGAATAGATTTGTCGCATTTCGACTTTCGTCGGTAGCAACGGTCACAAGCCTGCATAATTGATCTATCTTCGCATCTTGTTTCGGTTCCTCAAGTTCTGGCGAGCATTCCCAAATTGTGGAGAAGATGCGGAGAACCTGGGGTTGCCACGTGTCGGCGATCGGGGCCGATGCCCGAGACTCTCAGACGGCTTTCTCGCCGATCAGAGTTCATGATTCCTGGATAAACACTCCGTATACGGTTCAAACATCAATTGACATCTCTTCGATGCAAAGAGATTGTAAAATATTACTTTTATATATGTCTAGCTAGTTTCTCTCAACATAATAATAGGGAAAGCTCCTCAGGTATTAGATATGGCCAAATAATTACTTGTGATTTTCGCCTCGTAAACAGATCCTTCATCCATATTATCCAAATCCTTACTGTGTCATATCAATTTCATGATTATCCAGTTTGGCTTGCATCCATCGATCGCGCGCTTCCTCACAGTCCCAGTCAGCATTGCGGCAATTCTTCTTTGCCTCGTCTAACCACCCATCCCAGTTCTTCGTTGCCGGTGCTGCTTGTGTTTTCTTGGCCCAGCCAATTCTCTCTGTAGTACGGATAGCATCCCAAAGAGCCTTGGTGAAATTGGGATTGGGGTGACTATCAAGTCTCTCGACCACATATCGGTCATTCATATTCCACATTTGCGAAGGTTCGGTCAAAAGAGCCATCGCCCAATAAGCGAGATTGAGAACAATGTAGGCCAAACCTACGGCAATCTGGATCTTCCACCCAGTGTTACTAAAGAAAATGATGGCAGCCATGAGAAGTACAGTGCTAGTGGCAAGGAGAGCTTGGTGATACCGTCCATTGAAAACGTAGTCGCAGACTTCAGTGCCGGCATAGAGTTCGCGCGCGACTTCTTCAGGGCACTGGACGCAGACGAAAGCACCAGATCGGGTCTTAATCACGACGTCTCCATCAGCCACCTTGCTCTTGACATTGCGGACCGAGAGACTTGGGCGCCACTGCGCGGACATGCAGGCCATGGAGGTTGACAAGGACATCGTTCCTAGGCCCAGCAAGCCTACTGCCGAATGCTGAACACCGGCCCAGACGAATAAGGCGATTGTCATAAGAATGGAAGCAAATGTCACCAAGTTGAGTGGGCAGAACTTGTGTAGCGGAATGATGGCCTTCTGAGGACCCGTCGGCTTCTTCTCGACGTCCTTCGCGGCATCTTCCAACTCTTTATTCGCGTCTTTTCGGTGGGTGATACGGAAGGACTGGAAGAAGAATGGGGGCAGCGATTCAATGTTGTGAATGACGTCGGCGAAGAAGTTGAGCTCGTTGAATTGATTACCGGAGTGAACGCCAACAACAGTCACGTCCTTGACAGCCGGTAGTCGCGCTGGTCGGTCGGTATCCAGCATCGTTTCAGGGGCTGGAAGAAGTCGGGGGAAGCTGCCAAAGGGCGACGCTGTGATGGCCTGCGCGTGCTTCTCAATAGCAGACCCTCCGACAACTGCCAGCAGACCGACAATGTCGAAGCTCCAGGAGACTTCGCCCTCCTCGACATCTAGTGGGAACCAGACCATATTGCTTTTTTTTGAGAGAAGATATTTTGCGATCAGAATTGGACTCCGAAGAATGCGACAGGCGAGGGTAACGGGAAAAATGAAATAATTATAATCGTGCATGAAGGAGCACAAGCCCAAAATGTGCTGCTACAGCTCAAGGTCCACTTTCTTTAGGGACGGCGCAGGGTATTCTCCACACAAAGTTGCTATTCAGGTGATTGACATTCAAAGTGGTGGAGATGTAGATTAGCGTTCTGATTTTATGGGACCAGTACGATTCACCGTTCGTGCTTTTTCGCAATATAGTGGATGCTTCTGTCAAGGTGCCAATCAAGTCCAGCGAAGGAGAAATCTCTGCATGATCTATTTCACCCGATCTCTAAATTTTAAGATGTGGGACGATGTAGGGAGTATGGAATATTGCGTCCAGTCCGTAGTTCAGCCAGTAAACAAACGGAGCATATACAGTATTGCTCGGTTCGTGTTGGAACTTCTGCAGAACTTTGAAGGCTCCTGACTCGCACTCAATTACTTAGAGGCTGCTTGAGAAGAGAGAAAAATTTTGCAAATGGCATCCCACCGTGCATTCGTATACGGGCAACTCCGTGCAGATGGAGATTTCATTGATCCTTGACAGCGGGGTCGACATGAGGTGGCTGGTGCCAAGTAGCGGATTTGTTAGGTTCGGGATATAGATCCACCCTTGAGCCAGCCAACGGCCCTAAATTTTTAGACACACGATCCTATCCCTAGGGAGTTTCCCCTCTCCTGTCCAGCAGGTATCCTGAAGCTGGGAAAAAATTGCCGAGAGGTGGCTGAGAGACTTCATTGGTGGCGGAATATGTAGGAGTGAACAGTGAGGCAGCAAATGTAGGCATACATAGTGGAGAGTGGACGAGCTGGAGGAGTTCTCGACAGCTGAATATCTTCTCCACTTGATCGGCCATCACCATCTCGAGCACGTCGATCACCGGGAAGACGCGGTATAATCAATCTCAGTCTATAGCCGAGGATCCACGCAATGGTGTCAAAAAGCTTTTCTGGTTCGCCTAGTTCGCCTAGTCTGCACGAACCTTGTCGATATAGTACGTACATTATGTATGTCCCCTCTTTCAGTTGGATCTTCCGTGCGGAGTACATTGTATAGATGTGAAAATGGATTTAGTTGGCTATACTATCCCGATAGTTTGGTTGCCTCGTTCTAGATCTTCTCATTTGACAATGCTTGCCGTCCAGCGTCGTTTCCTGACGTCAATCCAGCGAGATATTTTTTGCTCGTGTCATCAAGACGGGAACCTGCGAGCAGTACACCCATGATGTGGCCCACTAGCTGTCCCTGTGTGATGAGACCACAGCGAATCACGTCACCCATTAGATCGTAGGTGCTGTGTACTTTCAGTCCTCGCATGAGACGCTCTGCCCACCTGGTTAGTCTATTGTCTCAGATAGAAGTTCGGATCGTGCACGGTTGTCACTCACTGCTCAAACCCCAGCTGGCAGGCTTGGTGATCTCCACTTTATAGCTGCGGATCCATGACTTGGGATATGAGGCTCGCAACCCGATCGGGTGACCCAAACTCTTGATTGAGAGAGTGCTGGTATTGCGAACCTCAGGAACCACGGACTCTCCATCTGGTTTATCGCCAGTGTTTTGGGGCTGCTCGGCTGACTGTTCGTTGGGCTGTTTCGAGTCGTCCTCATGGGCCTTCTTCTCGGCGTCTGCTTGATCTCCAGCTTCCTCGAGGTCCGTAATGTCTATTGGCAATGAGTATATTGCGTTGAGATAGGTTTGCGCATTAATACTTACTCTCGTCGGGCTCTTTCTCCATTGTGTCTTCGGTCTTCTCATCGCTTTGGGATTTTTCCGAACCAGACTTAGCAGTAACCCCAAGGCTCTCAAGTGCCAATTTATCCTCTGGAGATTGCTTAACTTTTAGTTCGATGTTTGGATTCAAAGAGCACTCACTATAAACGATGATCCCATGCTCAAACCGAGCATTTGCGGAGTAGGCGATGAGGAAAAACACATCTATGAACCCAATAAATCGAATCTTGCCAGCCCATTGCTCACCATTTATGGACAGCTCCCATGGATGTATATCGCTGAAGCAATGTCAGTTCGTGGACTGAAAAGGCACCATAAAGAGACCTGTGTTATAAATAAAAGAAGAACACACCAATCGCACTCCAATGTATTGTCCTGAATGGATCTTCCAAATGTCTCTAATACCCGATGATAAGATGCCATTTTGATCTGACTGTAATCTTTTGATGCTTGATTGAAGGTCTCGTCTAGAGAATCAACTCAGAAGGGATGGTGAAATTGGGGATATCGGAATAACTAAACCACATCGACTGGAAATTAATCTGAAGCTTGAGAAAGTACCAGCAGATTGGAACGGGGTGTCATTGAGTCTCGAGACCCGCAGGCGATGTCCAGCTGAATCGTGGGGTGGAGAACTCGGCCCACTGGGCGAAAATATGCCGCATGCATGAACGGGGTATCCGAACGGTGACGATTACAGAGAACGTGTCGATCTCATACTGAATGTCTCAAGCCTTCGTTTGCCATATTTCTCCAAATGGATCTTGCAGGTGGAGTTCAATCAAAATGAGAAGATGATAGGCCCAGCCGGCGCCAAAAGAAGGCTCGGCTGAGGATGGGACACAAGATGGCGTATTATAATTCCGGCGATACTCGTTCTAGCGTTCGGAGTTGTCGTCTTCCTTTCAGGTTGAGAGAAATCCCTCCATCTCCTAACAATATCCGCATTCTTCCTTCATTGTGAAGTTTCTCTCAAGTCACAAATCTTGAGTGACAATGAATTCGCTCGATACGATCAGATCAGCCCTTTCGGACTCGATCATCTCCAACTCAACCCTAAAAGAGGCGCTTGATGCTGCAAGCTTTGTCACAGATCGCTCCAAGCGGTTCAAAGATGTTGCGCTTGATGATACTCAAAAACACAAGCTACGCCGAATTCTGAACCATTTTCTTGTTCCAACTGTCCAACCCAAATTTGTGGACGATGAAGATCTTGTACATCCCGATGATGATGTCGTGCCAGATGACTGGCTAGTCAAGGATGAAGAAGATGTGAAGACACCTACACGCATGATTGATGTCGATACCATGAACATGGTTCCAACATACAATCTGGGATTGCAAGATCAATACTGCATTGTGTCTCATAGTTGGAAAGGCGCTGAGATCACCTACGGATACTTCAATGAAGCCAAATCTTTCGAGCCCGCGACTTCCAAGAAGGTGCCACAGAATGAAGAATCAGAGTCTGACTCAAATGACGTGGGAAATGTCGTCAAAAAATGCAAGTCTGATATCGAGAAGCTAGAGGCAAAGATCAACGCTGCCCTTCCAGATGTCTGCGCCAGGTCTGATGGAGAGCGCCCTCAAGATATCACAACTCTGCTTCAGTGGTACGCTGATGCCAATGGAGCTGAGTGGTCTCTTGGAAGCTCACACAAGAAATACCATGATGCTAACGCAACCCTTGCCAGTGCCGAAAGAGAAGCACAGTTCTATACGGGTCTTTCAGAGAACATCAATGATCTTGCCAGCAACAAATCTGACAATAATAAGTCAGACTCGAAGAAAGGCCCAGAAATGAAACAAGTGGCTTCGGCAATCAAAAGTCTCAAAAGTAACGCAAAGAAGAACAGCGAGGACGCCAAAAAGAGTCACGATGATGCCGTGGCAAAACGAAGAGAACTCGAAAGTACGATTGTCTTTTTTGACAAAAGTCGCGAGCTATGCTATGGTATTGAGGCATTGCTCGTAGCTTTGCAACACATTCGATCTTCCCGCAAGATTCTGGAGTCAATCGCTCAGGCGAAAAAGCTCTTTGATGAGCATTTTCCTCGAGGTGGAAAGCGATACGTCTGGCTCGATACCTGCTGCATCAACAAAGCAGACAGTTTTGAGTTGACTGAATCTCTGTCTCTGATGGGAGACTGGTACACCAATGCTGATCTCTGTTTGGTGCACTTGGATACACCAAGAGACGAGAAGTCTTGGATTGAGGAATGGAAATACTGGAAGAATCCCTCTCATGTCCCAGTTCCACTGAACATGACCAGTTTTGGGGAGATCGGTGGCGGCGCCAACGAAGAGGAAAAGGATAAATATCAAGTTGAGTGGGCGACGCGTGGATGGACACTGCAGGAGTTGGTACTGAGTAAGGTAACTTACTATGTCAACTCACACTGGCAAAACCTCACACGCCCCATCGAAGTTCTTGGGCCATTATACTTCCTGCGGCCTTTCTTGAACAGTTATCTGCAACATCCCTATGTTCAAAGTCACAATTCGATGCCAACAGAGCGGTTTGAGGATCTGAGAAAACTGGTTTCCTCCCAGTTCAGCAAAGCTGATATGTCTCAGGAGCAGGAGCTCACTCTTATGCTTCAAGCATTGGGCTTTGTAGCACCGAGAGGTCTAAAGGAGAGTCTAGCCGAGTCCCAGATCGGAAAGGCAGTGCTGACTGCTTCCCGACAACTTCCAAGCGTGTTGAGTGCTCTTCTTACAGACGGAAATGTCTCATGTCCTGCTTCACTGTCAGATCTGAAGGATGGTGAGGACATTGCGCCACGAATCACCGTCTTCAATCACTTGCTGTCTACCTTGGCTAGCCTCACAAGCCACCAAATCTTAAATGATCGAGATTTCATTGCCAAATTTAGCAAGGTTGAGAACATGACGAATTGGATTGGCGGTGCTCTTGGAGATTCTTCTGCCAGCACATCCCTTGTCGCAGCATCGCAGCGAGTTACCACCGTTGCCACTGACCAGGCTTATTCTTTGATGGGTATTCTTGGCGTGCGATTCCCAGCATTCCCTGCCGAGGGGCTTCCTAAAGCGCTTGCTCGTCTGTTGGACGAAGTTGTCATTTCATATAACGACGTCTCGGTTTTCAACTGGACTGGAAAACATCGCGGAAGCCCTCTCCACGGCCGTTCCTTGTATCCGACAAACATTGATGCGTTCGTCGATCCCACAAACAACCCGCAGGTCAAGTCTAAAGCGCAGACGAGCAAACGGATTCTTGATCTATTCCGAGCTCAGCGAGTCCGCCAAAGCCAGACCGCATGCAATGTGAATGAGCTTCTGGCCGAGATGCTTGCTTTGAGCAAGAAACTGCCCGAGCAATGTACTGTGTTTGCAAACCTCGGAGACCTGGCTACCCAAATTAAGGCGACTAGTTTTGACAAGCTGGGCGCGCATATTGAGGAATTGAGAGACATCGTTGCAAAGCTGCGGGACTTTACTCCAGAAGAGTCTGATGAAGCTAGCAAAAACCAATCTCTTGCTGGTAGACTCAACAGCACTAAGGAGCGAGTTGGCTCATATTCCAAGAATTTGAAATTCGAGGCACCGAAAATCGAAGTTCCCAAGTTCGAAGTTCCCAAAATGTCCTTTGGATGGAAAAAAGGAAGTGCTCAGCCAGCTGAAAAGGCTCAACCGAGTGAGCCTGCGACACCAGAGACGCCTGCCACTCCAGCCACGCCAGCGGCAGAAGAGCCATCCGGTGCCTCCCTGCAATATGATGCATTGAATACGAAAATTGTGGAAGTTATCAAGATTTTCAAAGATCCCGAGATACCTGAAGTGGAAATTGGGGAGGACAGTGCTCCGGATGCACAGGCTGGCACTGCTGAGGAAAACAGTACTGCAGCTCCGGAGCCAGAGGGTAGAAGAATGGTATGTCCAAACCCAATCACAGTGAGCAGCGGCGGTATTCGCGGAATTTTCGATATCCAGCGAATCATCGTCACCATGATCAACCCCAAATCTCTGCGCGCCCGAGTTCGATCTGCAGTAAGAGGTCAAAAGATCGATGGATGGTGCACTGTTAGCACTGGCCTTTCTGTGACTCTTGTCGCTTTTTCCGCCGAACGCGATGTTTTGGCCCAGCAGCTGGACCTGGCAGAAGTGATCAGTGCCCATATTGACCCTACAGAGACCCCCGAGCCTGGGAAGTCTGACAAGTCTGAGAAGCCCGAGAAGCCTGGATCAGGCAATGGAGACGAGGAAAAATCTGGTGAGACGAAGAATGCGAAGGACACTCTCAAAAAGGATGAGGGGATTCTCAGTGGCCTCAAACTTGAGAAGTCAAAGGAGCAAGTCAGAGTTGGTCGCATGATCAATTTTGTGCAAAAGCAAGATCTCCACGGAATTGCTGGAGAGTGGGTGTTGGCTCGTTTCTCGGGTGTCCCTGGCGCCAAATGGTTCCTGTCTGAACTGGTACTGGGTGCTGGAAATGACTTTTATGGTCGCAGAATTGCCACGGACGCTTTCAGCTTCGAAGATGCTGCTCCCGAGAAGGGTCTCACTGAGTACTGGCACCAATTCACCACGGAGAAGAAAGCACGTACTTGTGACACGCTTGACATGTACCTCAACCGGCAGAAGATGTGGCAAGCTGCTGGTACTCAGCTCGACCAATTGCAAAAGGTAGAGAACTCATCCCAAGAGCCTGGCAAAGAAGGTTTCCAGGGTGATTTGGAGATGGCCTGGGACATTGTGCAGAATGTTTCCCTTGACAAGGTCGTCAACCTGGGTAAGATGTCTGGTTTGGGTATTGGTGGCTTGGGTGCTCAGCTCTGGGCCGATCATTTGGAAAAGCGCATCGAGAAAGGCGCTTTGAAGCGTATTCCAGTGCATTTGCGAACTCCAGTTCGTGATCTTGATCAGAACCGAAAGCTACTGCCGGCCATGTTCCATGCTGGACGCGAAATACACATGTTCTAGTCGTGAAAATGAGGGGAATTGTATCTAGTCAAGCAATTTTAGATAGCCAAAGAAATTGAGACTTATCTCATATGTCGTCGAGTTTCATTGTATAGACAGACTTGTATTTTAAAATGTCGAGAAAGATTTTGAAGTTGAAACAAGGTTTGCCTTGGATTCTTGCTAGGTGAGCATGTGACTCGAAAGGAATTCGATGCAAGGCAGTTGCGACTCGCCTTCCTTATCGCTCCTTCCTTGGAAACTATATCTCGAACTGCCTCAGGTTTCTATTAACGTACTACTACTTCACCTGATTTCTAGAATTACTCCCATTCATATTGTATTGGCATAATTTTGGTTCTAGGGCCAACTTACTTTTCCTGAATACAAATACATTCATGGCCTGGAAACTATACATAAAATATAGCCCTATATTTATCACATGACCTGCATTTAAACACCAGAATGATCTGCAATGTTACACCGCCTAACAAGTAGAGCCGCACCAAATGAAGTCCAAGTCTGAATTCGAGTTGAGTTCAACCTTTCAAGGAAAGAAAAGAATCGATTTGAAACACTTTTTCAGTCTTCTTTGTCCAAATAAAAAAAAATACCAAAATGAGCTCCGATAAGAGAAATTTAACACCGTCGGCCATTGTCCTCGAGATCGAGGGACGTGAAAATATCGTACTAGATATTTCCAGCCCAGACTCGCGCAAAAAGCTATCCGAGCACCCCGTTAAGATCAAGGAGGGTACTACCTACAGCATCAAAATCGTCTTCAGAGTACGATTTAATGTTGTGACTGGTCTGAAATATTTGGAGGAAAGGAAACGCCAAGGGGTTCTGATCGAAAAGAGCGACACTTTCATGGTACATAATTGACATTCAATTTCCCCTCTGTATTAAAAAGACACAGCTAATCAATATATCAGGGCTCTTATGCGCCTATCCTGGAGGGCCAGCCCGATTTCGAAGTCTTATGTGAGTCATCGGCCATTTTTGCATTGATTTCCCTGAAACTAAGTTCTTTCTATCAGTTGGGGGTGAAGAAGCTCCGTCTGGCATGGGAGTCTTTGGAAGATATGATGTGACCTCCTCTTTGGCAGACGAAGAAAACAACTATGTTGAAGCTCATTGGGCTTACGAGGTCACGGAGGATTGGTGAAATGGGCCATTCCGAGCTTTAATTGAGCTATGCTGTATATTTTAAAGGCTACATAAGTTGTGATGTTCTCCACCACATTCAGATTGTTGAATACCAAATACACCGAGAAGGTTTGTGTAACAATACAATTTAACATGATATCTTCATTTACCGATACGGTCGATTGATAGTATCCCTAAAACCTACTACTAGCTCAAACTTCCAAGTTTGCTCACAAGGTTGTGAGCACAAAGATCAATATTCCAAAGTCATGGGCAGCCACAGCTCTAACCCCGACACATTTTGAGAGAAATCCTTGTGTCTAGCCTTTGCCATTTGAAATTGACTTGAATTAATTCGTTGATGTATTTATTTGGACTTCATATATTGCGAATGCTAGTAGTTTCGAAATGATGAGCTCATGGTGAAGCTTGTGGATCGATTATAAATCAAACTACGGAAGTTGCGGGGACTGCAGAAAACCCCTGCTAGAACTTCTTCACATTTACAATATTTCAATTTTCGCATAAAAACTCGAACTCAAAATGACTATTCCGGCATCATTCAAAGCTGCAGTGGTTCCCGAACCACATGCGCAACATACAATCACGGAGCGTTCGCTCCCACCTCTTCAATCCACCCATGTGGCGATCAAGATCACCGCCACCGCCGTCAACCCAGTTGACTGGAAGATGCGGGACTACAACGTTTTCCTGAAAGAATATCCAGCTGTCCTCGGCTCCGACGCCGCTGGTGAAATTGTTGCCGTGGGATCCGACGTTACCACGCACAAGGTCGGCGAGCGTGTATTCTTCCAAGGAATCCTCGCCAATTACAACGCTTCAACCTTCCAGCAATACTGTGCTATGCCCGCTGAGTTGGTTTCGAAGACCCCTTCGAATATCACCGACGACCAAGCATCTGGTATTAGTCTTGCGACCGTTGCCGTCGTAACCGGCTTGTACGATCAAACCGGCCATGGTATTATCCCACCATGGGCACCCAATGGCAGCGAAGCTGGTAAAGGACAAGCAATTGCAATCATTGGTGGTTCTTCCAGCGTTGGTCAGTATGCCATTCAATTTGCACGTCTGTCTGGTTTCTCGCGTATCATTACCAATGCCAGTGAGGCGCACCATGAGTTCTTGAAGGGGCTGGGAGCTCACATTGTTTTGGATCGCAAGACAGCGACTGCGGAGCAATTCAAAGCTGCAAGCGAAGACCTTCCGCTGCGTTATGTGTATGACGCGATTTCCGGTGCGGAAACGCAGGCCCTCGGCGTGCAGATTGCTGAGGCGAGCGGAGTTGCACAGAAGGTGGTCGTTGTGCAGAGTGTTAATGAGGATGCGAAGAAATTGGGTGAGAGTAAGACGCCTCAAGTCAGTATCGCCATGATCCTAGGCTTGGGCAGTAACCCAGCTCTGCGACATCTGAGTGAGCCAATGGTCCGTTATCTTGGTGGTGATGATGGATGTATTGCTAAGGGGCTGTATACACCTAACCGGGTACGAGTAGTTGACGGTGGTATTGAGGCTGTGGAGACGGCTTTGAAGTTAAATAAGGATGGTGTTTCTGGTGAAAAGGTCGTTTTCCGCCCAAATGCTTAGTTGACTAGATAGCACAAAATATCAAGTTATGATCAAATTGCTGGGAAAGTCTACAGTTTCAGACCGTTCAGAATCTGTCGTTTCTATGATATAGTTGGACATTATAGAATGTAGTAAATGCAATGATTGTACAGCTCGTAGCACGAGATAACACTTTCTGCGTGTGTTGATGCTATACTAGAATGACGTCAGGCTAGTCCAAAATAGCTTCAGCCGATCCCAAAATGGAAGCCGCCATATTCTGGCAATACAAGCTGAACAATCACTCTTTGAAACATCCATCACTAGTAAGAAGGTCCGATTCAATATTAGATCAAGTAGAGGGGGAAAAGTTCGAATAGACTGCGATTTTTCCCGACAAAAATAGAGTACTTAATGCTGTGGTATATTGAAAAAGACAAAAACGAGAAAGGTCAGGCCCAGGAGTCGAACCCAGATTACATAGACAGCACTTGAAGTCTGCTAGGGCACTACCAACTTGTACTAATCCGGCTGATTTTGACTAGGATTTCCTATAAGTAAATCATCATCGATAGTAATGCTCTTCTGTTTAGCATGAGGTTTGCCATATTCGAGTATTATTTGGGAGAAATCAAGCATGTCTTCCTTTGCTTCGTAGATGCTACTGGATTCTTTGGTTTTGACAATCGCACTGAGGTCAATTTGAGATCAGGCGTCGATAGCAGCCGAGCGAGATGCCTTGAGTGGTAGGTTTCCGGTAATCCTTTATATAACTCCCAAACTTTTGAATAGGAATGAGCTATGTCTACTCGAAATTTACCGTCAAGATACAAAAGAGAAGTACCCTTGTAGACAATTATAATATTGACCATAGGCGCGGCATGCGGAGATGCCTGTGGTGACTATTATACGTTGAATACTGGGGGCCCGGCACGGTCAGGCTAGTTTACTACATACGAGTAGTCTAGTTTATCCCCTTTTCTCAGGTCTGAAGATCAGATTGAGTCTTTGTCTATTTGCGTGATTGTGTAATTTCTTACATTTAGCAGATATCTTCTGCATGAACTTTTGATAACATCAAGGTTGGTAATGATAACGCTCATCTCTACCGAGCCCTATCGAAAACCTCCACATCTAATTCTTCAACTGCTTACTAGCAGAAACACACCAGTTATTCCAGTCCGTAAAGAACGAAGGCTGAACATGAGACTTCGTACTCAGAAGCATCTCCTTGCGAGTCTCTCCATAGACATCCACTGCGCCCGCAACAAGACTCTTATCATGTCCGACAAGGACCTTCACTACAAGCAACGAAGCCTGACTAACAGCAGTCGCATGTGTAGGAGGGCCACTGTGTCCAGCCTCTTTGTGAATACTCCGCAGAAGCTCCCAAATAGCCTCGATGCCTTCCTCGTCCTCGACCTTCGGCACTGCAGAGCCCTTGCAGATCTTGGTGTACTCGCGTAACACGGTGTTGGCCTTATTGGCGATCTGCTTGACGGTCGAGCGACGCGTGAGACGTAGCAGAGGGAGAAGGAGGTCCAAAGCCAAGAGGCGGGAGTGAGATTTTTTGATGAAGATTTCGAGAAGGTCTAAAACACGGTTCTTAAAATTGACCATGTTAGAGCGAGCGTCCTTCTTGTCTTTTTGTTGGGAGACTGCTTGACGGCGGGCACGGAAGACATTGGCCAGTTGAGCGTCGACTTGCTCCATTTCATCGTCGTTCATATCAGAGTCATTGTCGGATTCGTCGGCGTTCAAATCTTGGTCTGCGCGGTGTGTGCCAAGTGCAGCGGCAAGCTTAGCTTCGAAGTCGGCGACTTCAGCGGCGTCTTCTTCGTCTTCGCTTGAAGCTTCGGATTCGTCTGAGTCTGAGTCTGACTCTTCGGCATCTCCAGCTTCCACAACTTCGACGTCACTGTCTTCTTCTCCATCAACGTCCATCATTTCTGCGTCCGAGCCAGAACCCTCTTCCTCTTCTTCCACGTCATCGTCATCGTCTTGGTCGAACATCTCTTGCTGGCCAGCCAGACTCTCCTTGGCTTCCAGGATCTAGTAGGGGTTAGTTTTATATACAGCTAGAGATTGTGGGGTAGCCTACCGAGATCAGGGATTCCAGGCCATTCTCAGTAACTTGGTCAGCGAAAGCGCCAAAGACCTGCTCACTCATACGACGGAAGAGCTGTGACTGTTTTGATGCAAAGCTCAGCAGGATCTCGACCAGCGCATCCGAGGCATCAGAGGTATCCTTCTTCTTGGAAGCCTCGTCGCCCAAGAATTTAGTGTAGCAGAAGTCCAGCTCATCGAGCATAGACACGGCATCGGCGTCGCCGTTGTATACTTGCAGGAGGGTCATAGAGTAGAGCAGCTTGAAAGCAGAAATGCTTGAGGATTCTCCCTTCTTTTCCTGTTGGATATCAGTCAGTCTGTTCGGCTTACTAGACACAATGAAATGAAACTTACCTTGCTTGAGAGCTTCTTCAAAGACTTAAAGGCAGTCTTGACGGACTCCTGCAACTTATCGTCGATGTTGATGATGAACTTGCCAAATTCGCCCGACTTAGCACCGTCACGAATCTGCTTGACAACAGCGTAAGGAATGGTAGCAGCATATTTCTGCGACGCGAGAAGACTGTTCAGAGAAGAGCTGACTCTGCTGCGCAACATCTCCTGGGTCGCCTCGGAGACGGCTGGCTCCGAGACATTTTTGTCTGTGAAGTAGGCAAATCGCACGAAGATGAACAAAATTTGCTCAAGGACAGACTCGAAGTCTTCCTCGGAATCACTGTTACCGGTGGAAGCCTTAGCGCGCACAATCGAAAGAAGAAGGCCAGCAACAAATTGACGGTCGGCCGCAGCAGTCTTGTCATCTCTAGCACCGGGACGGCTAATGAGCTGTTCGAATAAGGGCATGATCTCGTTTAGTGCATCGGAGCTGGCATCGGCCACAATCTTCTCAACAGTCTTGGTCTTGGTGACTTGGTCGAATAGTACAGCACCACCGGTTCCCATCAAGCCTCGGACAGCAGGAGCAGCAAAGCTGGGATCCTTGGATACTCGCGCCTGCATAGCTTTGGAGGTCTTGACTGCCATGCGATGCAAGTAGCGGTCCTCAACGGCGAGCTGGTTCATCAAGCATCGAACAAGGTTCTTGGTAAATACTTGGGACGCCTGCTCAGGAGTGCCCTCGTTGAGAACTTTGTTGAAGAGGAGGAAGCCCCAGAATTTACGTTCTTCGGAAGAGGCGGAGGCGAAAAGTCCGTCTATCAATCAAGTTAGCTGTCGGTGCTTGCTTTTGTAGGGCAAAGTGAAAGGCCACTTACTATCAACAACCTCAGTCCAAAAGTCAGAGAAGCTCAGACGAGAAGACTTCGAGCCTTTAGACTTGGAAATTCCATCACTAGTCCGAGAAAGCACCGCGTCCCAGGCAAAGTGTAGTTTCGAGTTCCATACACCGGATGACTTGCTACTCTTTTGGCCATCGGATTCTTCTGCAGAAGACTCTTTCATGATCTTTGACAAGCTGTTGCGCTCCTTTGGATCCAGGGGATCATCATGCTTCCAAACTTTCTGGGGGAAAGTGGTCTGAGGGAACAGGTCTTTTGCGGCGAGCCACACAGCAATTCCCTCGGGGGAGCGAGCCAAATCATACGAGCAGAGACGCACAATAACAGCCTCCAGGTACTTCGCATCCATCTTTCGTGCCGAAAGGTCATATACACCGCGATACAGCACCCAACCGACCTCCTCCCGAAGCCATGGCTTTTTCTGCGCTAGCTCAAAAAGCAGATCTAGAACCTTAGTCCATTGTGCGAAGGGGGTGATGGGGAGGAAGAGGACGCCGGATTTGATGAGGGCTTCGGCACCGAAGAGACGACCAAAGTGATGATCACGTTGTTCCTGTTTTAAGAAAGGTCTGGTTAGTTCAAACTCCACCATAGGTAACATTCCAGAGACGCGCGATATAACATCATCATTGAAGGCTGGGAATTCACGTACCTGGCCTGATTCGCTACCAGAAGAATTCGACTGTAGCTCCCAAATCTGTAGCGCGTCGGTGAAGCCAAACTCCGCACCCTCTCGCTTGACAGAGAAGATCTGTGTCAAGAGCTCGGTCAGCGCAACGGAGAATCCAATGCGGGCAGCTTTGCGACTACTGCAAAGACCGCGGAAAAGTCGCTGGAGAGTCTTCTTGATCTGATCATCGGTGGGAGCCTTGTCTGGTGTGAATTGGGAAATTAGGCCTTGCGCAGCCTTGAGACGAATTTCATCCTTCTCGCTGGCGAGATCTTCATAGATCTCCACGAGTTTTGTGTCGACATTGTATGCTTCGCGACGACGCTTGCGGGCGCCGTGTTGGTCGAAACCCATCGTAGATAATTTCGACAGGTGACAATTCCTGTTTATTGAATTGGAGCGAGTTGCAGTCTTGTAGAAGCTGCTTTCACATCCGTAGCTCGTCTGGAGTGTCGGAGTTGCGCGAAGTTGTCCGCAGAAAATTCGGGGGTTACCGTATTCGGACTAGCTCATTTTGATAAGGCGATAAGCATTCTTCTGTATTTGACACCTTAAAATACAGGAAGCATTAGCTAGTTCACTAGTTACAGGTTGAAGACTTTGTAAGTATTCAATTGCATGTAAACTACTGCTGTACTCATAATATTCAAGCACCGAGAATAGAATTCCAACGAGTAGTTCAACTTGAAACGCTTGAGTTAGTTAGTAACTTGAGGTCAGTTGTCAACTTGAAATTCAAGCTGGAGTTCGAGTCGGACATTGTGAGTACCGTTGAACCGCAAGGGTTACCACGAGTGGAAATATATCTCGTGTACCCCTGGCTTCATACCACATGGATTCGACAATATCAGCATTGACTACTACATAAAATTGAACTAGCATACAGTCTAAATTGAAGTTCAACTACATAGATATCCTCTCTTCTACCATCTATCTTCATTACCATCCAGTATCTTGTTTAACCCTACTGTAGGACCCCGTATTCGCTACTCGATACACCGATCCTCCACTCCACAAGCAACCCCTGAAAAAAAGAAAATTTTGACAGGTTGCCATGGCAAATAAGCTCATTGCCACTTTTACGTCAAACTTGACCCAAAACCGAGCAATCTGATGCGATGGTCTGGCACTATCCCGAAATCTGACCAGTCCCTACGCAGGATTCAGGGGGGAGGCTCCAGAGTGTGTATGTATCGAGGGTATGTATGGATGGAGAAGCGGATAACGGCGAACCAGAAATGAAAAGACGGTGGCAGTACAATAAAGCGAATCCTTCAAACTTGTAAAAACGAGAAATCACGATTGAAATGTAAGAAATGGAAATATCATTTCTGCGTGATTGATTACCTGCCCGAAGTATACAATAGTTTGGTGGACAAATGCACCCGCCCGGGACCTCCATCACTTGATGGAGAGAGTTAAGTTAAACGGTTGTCAGGACAGCGAGGTAGGCTATTGAAATAATGACGAAGAAGAAAGTTAGAAAGCAAAACAAAATTCGACTTTAATGAGAGGCAGTGCTGCATTTTATCGAAATCCTCCGGGCGACAGGTCGGATAGAACCAGTACGCTGCGTGCTGGTATGGTGGTATATATTGTGGAGTGGATGAGTGGAATGATACCAGTACACTGTACTAAATATGGAGTACACTTACAAGTATAACTAGCCTACCACATCCGACTTTCTAAATGCATCCAATTCTAATCTCCATACGAAACCCCAGCAACGATCACAATCGACCAAGCCAACTTCATAGATTGCAAATCATTGCGGCGGGACTGCAGCATTGTGACACCGAACACGTAGCGTCACACGAAGAAGGCGACCGGGCACCATGCGTCTTTGCGTTTATGCTGCAGGTCCGAGGAGAATGGCAGTTGACAGCTTACCGTGGGAGCTCGAGTCGATAGACTACAAAGTACATAGTTCGCAGAACTATAAGTTTTGATGCAGAAGGATCCATCTGATCCATAGATCCCGTTTATCAGGTACAGTTTCAGGCATCGGGGTGTACAGAGTACTCAGTACAGAGCACATATTACAGTATGTACCAGTTCCATCGGAAGATACTTTGATACCTTGTGTCTCTTACAGTTTTACAATAGTAGATCAGGTTTGCAGGAATAGATTGATCGATTTACTCAGTGGAATAACTGTGATCTATATGCGAGCTGGACTATGAGCAGCCGACCATGAACTTTAGCGATTCCGAGCAGTCCTACCTACTGTTAGTAGAAAATCCGGAGTTTCGCCGGAAATCCGAGAGCCCCATTTGCGTTACCATTGGGGCTGTGCGAGAAACTGATTGAGTCTATCCCGTACGAATCTGTCCATACAAATTGTACACACTGCACGGAGTAGTAGTTGGCAAGCTGGACTTCTCAGTAACGAGAATGAGGCAGCTCTTCGGGCAAACTTAGCACGATCAGGGGCTAGCCTGTGTTCCTGACAGCCACGCAGGCCGAGGCGTGGGTAAGCGCATGGCTGACGGCCGGGACATTCAATAGCGCCGTCGATCGGGGATGCCGGGCTGGAGAATTAATTGACAAATCGCCGGGGAAGGGAAGAGATGAGGCTGGAACGAGTCTGAACAATTCGTGTTTGATGAGTATGCGTATTTCATGTAATGCAGATACACTCGAATACCAGTAGAACAGTAGAAACAAGATCTTGCGGACGAATGTACGCGGGGATGCGGTCATCACCAGGATGCAGTCCTGATTTTAGGGTGATGACGATCACGAGACTGGGCATTTGGTTCGTGTTTGACGTTGAAACTGGAGAGAGCGTTTTGTTTATTTCCATCGCGTCTTCCCAATCAACACATTGACATCATCTCAAAGGATGAAATGAGGGGAAAAAGAGACCAGACCTGATGTGATGGACCCCGCAGCCAGCGACAAGGCAAATCGGCTTAAGTCGAGGCATCACTGGTCCATCGCACATGGCAGTGTGACGCATTGGATGGATCACATCATGTTGTGGGCACCCCCACCAGAGCTACTCCATACCGAGAAGAGAGTTATGCACCACCAAAGATAGATACAGCCTTCGGACTGGCCGAGAAGTCAGACATCCCAGTCGTTTGATGCGAGATATCACGGTCTGCGCGCCCAGTGCAGCCGCCCGTCAGTGTGATTGGATTGATTCTGCATTGAATGCAGAGATAGGCGAGGCCTGGGAACACTTTCCCAAGGTTCACTCACTGTCAACACTGTCGACAACCATAACAACAACAATAACAGACATTCAGACCGACGCGTCGAGATACCCATTGTCAATGGCCCATCAACAATGTCTAGCCCGGTCGTCGACGTCATGAACAATTGTGTTTCACCAACCGGTTGGCTAAAATAAATTAAACGCAACTCATCACAGACCAATTCAAGTGACGTAGCCTCACGGACCAACATGGGGTCAAGCTAGAGAGAAGAAATTCATGATATCCACGAGAATTGTACTACATGGAGGAGAATGAAGATTGGACTTCGTACACCGCCTGTATCAAGTCTGCAACACAGCGGGATGGCAGAGCCTTGATGATCCAGAACCAATGCCGGATCTGACATCTTGCATGGTATATCTCGCAGCTTATGTCGGCCATTGGACCGATTAGATCCCATCACGAGGCACTGTAATGCGTCCGGCGTTTCACACGAGAGCTCAGAATAGTCCGGTCGTGGGGTACAGGATTTTGGTCGATCGCATATTCCCACTATGACTGGATGGATTGTCGTTGGGATCCATCCGCTAGCAGTTTCAAGTCTCCATTTCTCAGAGCCGCTTGAATATCATGTGGCAAATCTTTGATGAAATGATTGTTGTTTCTTCTTTGCTGGATGCGATTACCGATGGATTCTCCCCACGTTGGGGTCCGTCATAGTGGACATGTTTCCGATTTTACACGCGCTCGGCTTGATTGTTGTTGTTCCTCTGAGAGAGATGAACGAATCGAACATAGCCGCAATCTCAGATCATTCATTCGGACGGACCCGACCCAGAAATCCGGTTGGGATTGCCTAGCGAGAAGAGATATCTGATGTCAGCTTCACGTCTGTTTACTTTGAGAACCCTATCCTAAACTGGATAGTCAATTGTGCTCTGCACCCATTCGGACCCCAAAGGTTAGCTATAGAATTAGTGTTTGCTATCGTGATCCGCAATTCCCATAGGATGGCTCGCTTGACGCTCGGCCGGGGGTTATCGGTCATGGCGTCAGGGTATCCCGTCGCGAGGAGGTCAAGAAGCACATTTCATCGTTCACCCGGACGACACGGCGTTGCTCCAGCATCATGATGAAGAAAGTCAGCAGAACAGGATGAAGGTTTCAATAAAACCCGACCGACCCAGAATTACACGCTTAATAGCTAAAACATCCTACCAAGGGGGGCGCGTCAAGGGATGCGCGACATTGAAGGCTCCCCTCGCGGACCCTTGATTTACGGAGAATGTGGACGAAAAAGCAATGTAAGGGCCGACCATCGTGGGCAAATTGTTTCTCAGCAATTGCGGGAATGAAAGATGAATTCCTTACTCGATACTACCAAGCGCCAGTGAGAATTGTGTCTCCCTCCGCACTATCTATGAATGGTGGGGTACGATCTCGCGTTCCTGGATTCCCATTTGGGAAAGGATCTTACTAGGACGAACTCCTCGATGATGCGATCTTCTCGAGAAATGTTCCAGTGCGCCCATCTCAGATTGGAGATCTCCATGGTATCAATTGGCGAGGTGCTAGACTGGCCCTTGGGTTGAACGGTTATAATCTCCGGACAAATACATACTCGCTATAGTTATCAGCTCCATACAATACGAAGGGCTAGTATCGACATCACTCTGAAATTGCACGCCCATCTCGCTCCGGGAATGATCGTCCTGGTTGCATCACTCCATTCGCGAGGCTATCGCTATCTCACTTTACCAGATTGAGTAAACCCGATCCGAATGCCTGTGATTGAGTATTGAGAGGTATTGAAGTGTACCATACTCTGTCGTCCAGTACACTCTCATCTCATCCTCAGTGACGTTTCCTTCATTAAGAGGATACTTTATTGCATCGTATCCATTCCATTGGATCTGTGCATATCCTTGCAGGAAGATCGAATCACTTGCATCCTCGTTACTTTTCTATTTTCCGAGCATAGGGTGAAGTGGAGATCATTGGCCTTAGGCTCGATCTCACTTCAATTTAATTCTCAAATTTTAATTTTCATGTTCAGCTGGCCACTGGAGGACCACTACGGAGTAAACGGAGCTCACACGGGTGAGATGAAAACTTTTTTTCTGCTGTGTCTTTCTTTTCATTTTTCCATACCGAGAAAGGTGGATACGGAAGACCCATGGAAGACGCACGGAAAGCGAACCTCTTTGGCGGAAATGCGTTTGTTCGTTTCAGCTGGACCCGTTCGTACCGGAGAGTATGAAAAAATATACTACTAGTATGGAGCACTACTCAGAGTCAGTGGTATACTAGTAGAGTAGTTCCCTACATGATTTATATGAGGATCCCTGGAACAGAGCCATCTCCTCACAGGACCATTGAACAAGGTTAGATTTTCCCCGGGCAAAGGAAGGGGAAAAGACAGTGTAATCAGCACATCAGCACATGGGAAAATGGGGGACGTGCAGGAAGGAATTCACAGTGAATTGAGTTGCTGTGCACTTTTCGGGTAGTCTGGTCGATGGGCGGCAAGGGAGTCCGGGCAACCATTCATCAGTACTGTACTATGTACAGTCAGTCAGTACATACTTACATACCATACGTATTATAGACATGTACAATACATACCATACATATTACTATGCACTGTGGTGTACTACTGTATGGTGTATTGTAAGTATTGTATGTATCAAAGTAGATCTCCCCACTTGCGTTGCCCATTGCAACAGACCCATCCCTTCAGCTTCACGACTTTCGTTCTTCTAACCGTTCTCTTCCACCTTTTCTTTCCGTTCTTCACTCTCGACATTCCGACCATTCTATCCTCCGACACTTTCGACAACCTTCGACATTTCCCAACTATCGACTTTGGGAACCATTTGATTCCTATCGACCTGGGTTCATTACTGCTATTGTTCACCAGCCAGCCTTCTGCATCCCGCTCCGTCATCGCCCACGAGCTGCTCCGCCCCTCTCCCCCAATTACCTGCATAAGACCTCCGCTCTCCGCCGGTCATGCCTCTTTAACTCGTCTTTTTTTCTCCGTGCAACCAATCTTTCACATCTCGCCCTCTCTCTACTTATCAAGGTTCGTGAGAGTGAGAGTGAGAGTGAGTGAGTGAGTGGGTTTCTGGCATTGTCTACCTCGTCAACCTCGTCGTCGGTTAGGTTCAAGGAAACGACAGCGGTATTGTGATACATCAAGAACGTATTGTGGTACAGCTCGGAAGCGGAGAATTGAAGCTTCAAAGATATCGCATTATTGTTGGATACTCGTTTCTACAACGGTTGTAACTTTTGGATATTCGTCTGGATAGCTGGGAAACTCTGCTGGTTACATGAGACTATCTTTGAACGGTCTTCCCAACTATAGCATATCTCAAATATGGAACATTCATCTCCACTGGCCGCTATGCAGCCTCCCTCCATGATGTTCGGCCATTGCTTTCGTGCTGATGCCCCAACCTCATATCCCTCGTTATCTGGGTTTGGTCAGAATAGCTTCAACTTCAAGGATTTGTCTATGAAGAAGTCTGGCTCGGATTACTTCAATATCAATCCTCTGCGTACCTCGTCGCCAACTGCCAGTCTGGCAGCCGATTTGTCGCAAAACTTCCATATTGATCAGAGGTGCGTTCCATTGCTTGCTGTCTGCAGCATGTCAAAGAAATACATACTCAAAGCCATGGAATAATGCTAACAGCCTGGTATAGTCCCCAATTAGCAACGCCCCGACGTTCTTTGTTCTCGTCCAACCTTCTGGGCCAGACAAACTCATACGGTAAGCACTTGCTGGTGGTGGCGTTGGTGCCCGTTTGTTCCTCAAAGATCTCATGAACTAAATACAATGAATAGACGATGTCATGACCACCCCTCCCCTTCCTGAGTCGTCGCCAGCCCCCGCAATGGATGTCATGGAGATGTCTCCATTACCCCATAAGAAGCCCGCCTACGTCGTGACTACAGAGATCGAGGTTCACTCGCCATCGCCTCTGGCTAGCCCTATGGACTCTCCTACAATTTCTGCGGCTCCCAGCCCGCTGCAGGCTTCCCCCATGGAGGCTCCTGTCGAGTAAGAGATCCTGCGATTGGTTGGTTTGAGTCGAGACTAAACTTCAATATAGACGTCGTCGCCCTCACTTCTTGCGCCCTAGTTTGGCTAAAAGCAAGGCCCAATCTTTCCAGCTTGGGATGACCCGCCCCACGCCAGAGAGCAAGGCACCTCCCTTCCGGTTTAATTCTTCTAAGACTTCTTTGAGCACGTCGACTTCCTTGGAAGACATGTTTGGGGATTCTCCTCCCCAAGAGAGATCTATCTCACGTAACTCATCTTCGAGCAGTTTGGCTCCGCCTCGTTTGCGGCCGCCATTCCACCATGCTCGCAGCAGTGGCTCACCCGCCCCGAGCTCCATCCGCAAGCCTGCTCATCCCTTGATGCGCCCGCGCAAGCAGTGCCGCCGATCATTAAGTATGTTTGAACACCCCGGTGATGTTATCGCCGATAAAGAGGCCAAGGTATCTACAAATGCACCCCTCCCGTCCATCAGTGACATCCAAAGTTCGCCCAGCCTCCAGCTTCCTCATTTTGTCCCCGAGGATAAGGCGGACTCATTGCCTCGCATTAACCAGACCACCCTCCTGGAGGTTCTGGATGGAAAGTTCAACGACCGATTCGACAATGTGATGATTGTCGACTGCCGGTTCGAATACGAATATGAGGGCGGCCACATCGATGGGGCCATCAACTACAATGACAAGGATGCCCTTGCCGGTGATCTATTTAATGTCCCCAAAGCTCGTACTGCATTAATCTTGCACTGTGAATACTCTGCGCACCGCGCACCTATTATGGCCAAGTACATTCGTCATCAAGATCGCGCCGTTAATGTTGATACTTATCCCAACCTCACATATCCCGACATGTACATTCTGGATGGCGGATACAGCTCATTCTTCGCCGAGCACCGTTCTCTTTGTTTCCCGCAGAACTACGTTGAAATGAATGCTAAAGAGCACGAATTCGCTTGCGAGCGTGGCTTGGGTAAAGTTAAGCAACGCTCCAAGCTGAACCGTGCCCAAACGTTCGCCTTTGGTCAACACTCTCCTCAGATGGAGGACAGCCCGACTGGCAGGTGTCGTTTGAATAATGATCGTACCGATCGCCTCCTCTCATCCCCCTACGCGGAAAGCCCTGTGCCTAACCGCACCCCTGGCCGCCGCATGCTCTCATACTGATTTCTTCGCATTGACGATTTCGCCATGGCGCATGGCGGATAGCTTGCTATTCTGATTGTTCTTGGAGCGAGGTGTTTTTTTTTGATTGCTGCATTTTATTGATGCTTTTGCTGTTTTTCTTCTGGGTGGCCTTTTTCGATATTTTCGCTTTTTTCTTACTCTTCTCTCACCCACCTCTTTTTTCTCGCCTTCTCATTTCACTACAAAAGTTCGGTTCGTTGGCGCATTTGGTCTTTCACTTGACACAGCACTGGCTTGCGACTTGAAGCTGCGCAGAGCGCGGATTCTAACCGACTTTCCTTTCGACAACTTTCTCTCTCTCCGACCCGGTATCACATGCTTTGATATCGTCCCTACATTCCCGGACTCTCTTATCTTCTTTTCCTTTTCTCTAGAGTCCCATACGATCCCAGCGACTTATTTTCCTTTCGTCATTTTTCGCTACGATATCCAGTTGCTCGCATTGCTTCGAGCACACGCAACCACCCTGGGCAGTTTTTTCTTTTTCCTCTCTTCACATCTATCTGCCCTGTGATGAAACGACAGCCTCGTGAGATCGAGCACCTCTCCTATGTTCCCGATGACCAGTTGATTATGCCCACGACATCCTGGCTACTGCTCGGAAAACCAATTTCCTTTTCTCCTACCTATCTGCTCTGATTGCTCTGCAGCAGCAATCTACCATCGAACCACAGTGCACCGCTCATGGAAAGCGTGCCTGCTAATCTGCCGCCCAGCTTGGGCTATTCCATTCTCTTTACCCTAATTCCCTTTTGACCATACTGCTTGTTTAATCACTTCCTTGTACAGTGACTCTTTTCCCTTTTTCTTGCGGAATGATTTCATTCCCCGCCTGTACTGAGTTGCATAACCAAGACGGCCTATTTTTTTTTCGGTCGTCTTGCGAGCGCTTCTTTGACCATTGATGTTTATGGCATTGCGAGTGGGGAGCATGTTTTTCATTTTCGTTTGCATTGTTGCTTTTTCCCCTGATGTCGATCCCTACCTTACATATCGCGGGGACGATCGGAGAGTGAATTTGCATACGCATACACGCATCACGAGTGGCTGTGCAGCTGTACATACTATGTGAGAGATCTTGCCGGCAGTGAGAACAGATGCTCCAGAACAAGAGGAGCATGCTGCTGGGACTTAATGGGTGGAAGGCATGGCTGCAGATACTTCCCTATGTTGAGCAGAATGAATCATTCTATACGAACACCGTGCTGTAGTAGTTCATAGTAGCGTAGCTCCGGCAGACTCACACTACCACACTACCTATGGTATAGATCCAGCCCTCCATCTGTGCCACACCAAGACCCTGAATTATCTTCCTTGATCTTCTCTCATTCATTAACTTCATGACCCTGAATTCCGATTCTTCACACAATCCATTTGATCGGCAAACGGTGGATATCTGAACTCCTCATTTTATAACGATTGGCGGCTCGCCAGTCACCCGCGGGAATGCGCACTTTCTGATAGGCCAACGTGACTTTACGATGGATCTTCTTCCCCTTCCCTTTCTCCCCTCCCGTTTCATCTCAACTTCGACCTTCTTTTTCTTCTCCAAGGTGACTTTCGAGTTGTGTTCGTCTTAGGACTGTCACTCTTTTTACCTTCAACTCAAGTCGACTCCATTCAATTCAGTTCGGTGTGACTTGACCATCTCGACCGAATCACGAGAATTGTCGCGCATCCACTACAACTCCGCGCACTCTATCCTCACAGCCTTGAACTCTGTTGCCTTGAATCAGGCAACCTGTTCCGTTCTTTCGTTGATTTTGTCTCGCAAGACAAGCTTGTCGCTCTCTTTCACAGCCCAGTCCAGTGCAGTGCCCCGCTGTACTATTTCTGGACTTGCAAGCCACAGGCTCCATCCGTTGCTTATCGGCGACACCCCGGATTTTTAATATTTGACACGACCTTATTCCTCTCTTTGACGTACGACTCGAGGAATGCGAATGATTACCCCAATTGATTCCCTCGCCATTCCATTCCAATGATCGATTCCTTCTAGCCTCATCATGCATTTGCCCAATACGAGCCCCGTGGCTCATCCGATTGTTGCTCGCAACATCGCCGACGAGTTCAAATCTGTTCATAGCTGGGATACGTGTATGGCCAAGTCCTGGTGCAAGTAAGTTTGCATTCTAGTTATTCCCCGCGTCAAGGAAAACGAGTGTTGAAAACAATGTTGATACTTTCTAGATGGCCAGTCATAGTCGGTATTATCGTTGGATCCGTCATCGTGATTGCAATCCTTGCCTGTGTCATTAACTGTCTTTGCTGCGGCTATCAATGCTGTAAATGTTGTTGCGGTTGCTGTTGCCCATCAGGCCGTCGCAGAAACAAGCAACCGAAATACTATGACGATCCTCCATTCCATCAGCCTCCTCCCCCAGTCCCGAATCCAACATATCAAGCATCCCCGGCTCCACCTGTCTATCGCGGCGCCACACAAACTGCGACATTTGATACTCCCAAAACCGCGAATTCGCACGTCGACGAGGATGCGCTCCCCGCAATGCCCACTTGGGCCAATGCTGTGGATAAACATGTTGAGGACGATACACCCCATGAGGACGTGGAGATGAAACCCTTGGACCGCAAACAGGGCGCTGGTACGCCCATGCATCCAGGCGGCGCATACTCGGATTATACCAAAGACGATAGCATCGCTGCTGGCGGGTACCGAGGCTTTGGTCCGACAGACCCATACTCGCGCCGTTCGCCAGGCCCGCAGGCTGCATTCACACCTACAGATCCTTATGCACGTCGATCTCCAGGTCCGCAAGCTGCATTCACCCCGACGGATCCATACGCGCGCCGCTCCCCAGGGCCTCAAGCTGCGCTTAACCCAACAGACCCCTATGCCCGACGGTCTCCAGGTCCACAGGCTGCTTTTGCCGCCGCACAAGACCCCTACGGGCGCCGTTCCCCAGCACCCATCAACACCTTCGCGGCAGCTCAGGACCCATATGCTCGACGCTCTCCGGGACTTGCTTCTCCAGTTGGCGCACCAAGCCCCTACGACGCCCAGCCCTACCAAAGCTACGACGCCTACCATGATAATGGAAAAGCGGGCTACCACGCCGTCACTTCGCCTTCGCCAGTAGCCTATAACCCGCAGTCAAACTACAACCCAGTTCCCACTGCGCTCTCCCCAGCTGCGGATCCAATCCACCAACAGCAGCAAACTGGGTTCAGTCGCCAAAACTCCTTTGGCTCCAGCGCTTATCCCCCAACATATACCTCCCAGCCCTACCGTGGGCAAACAACATCCCCGTCCATCCCTTCCTCACCACCACCCCCCTTCAACGCCCCCTCGCCGCATGAATACGCGACGCACGAGTACGGCGCTCCGCCAGGAACAGCCATTGGAACAGCCATCTCGGAACCAACCCGTGATCGCCCACCCAGCCTGTTACAGAGTGGACGTCAACCAAATGCGTCCCAGAACTTCTAAGTGGCATAACCATGGCCATGGCCATAACTATGGCGGCGGAAATGTTCTATACGATCGATATCTCAAATTGCTTTTGCCTTCTTGGATATTTGCCATCATAGACGAACATGAAAAATTCCCCTTCATCTCATCACAATTTTTCCCCTCTCGTTTATTTTGACTTCCTGCCGTGCCGTGCATTTCTTTCGGACTGGTTCGGATTGTATGAGTGGGATATTTTGATACCATTTTCCTTTTTCTTTCGAATTATTTCCTTCGCCATCGTGTATGCACTAGGTAGATCCTTGCAATGTACATAATCAATGGCGACCGGTTTTATATCCGGCTTCACATGATGAAATTAATGGTTTAAGTTACATCCCTGAATATAGTAAAATTTAAATAAGCCTCGAGCAACAGATCCCAGTCTCAATTGGACATTGATATTCATATTTTACATCTAAGGATAAAGATAGTCATATGCAATGAGTGAATAGATTTTTCAATCACTCCATCGAAAAATCAAACTTCTTAAACGCCTCCTTGAAAGCCTCTGCATCAGCTTCCTCTTCAGCCTGCGATTGCGTCGCATCCTTCCAATTCATGCGCTTATCCAATTCAAGTAATTTGGCCATAACCCTTCGACCAAATTGAATATCAAATCTGAAGTCCGGATTTAATTCCAAAAGGAGGGATTTCTCGATTCCGGACGAGGTTGTGTCTGCCTTTCCCTCTGTCTCTGCCTCTGCATCTGCACTTGTTTCTTGCTTCGCAGAATCGTTCCAAATCGAGACGCGGAAGAAATCACCTGCTTCAACATTTTCATTTGAAACAGTTGTGAAACGGGGATATTTCAAATTCTCAGCCTCAACTTTAAAGGCTGCCTCGACGAGACCCTCATTAATCAAAGATACAGGTACAGGAAGGAATTGCCAATGAGTATGAATTCCATTGCCGCGACTAACTTCCCAAGTGACAGCACCAAGTTTACCACCTGAACGATCGGTAAGCATTTTGTGGAGTGCACTTCGGTATCGCTGCATTTCCGCATAAGTGCCGGCACGAGACTCGGGGTCTGAAATCGAGCTTAGCGTTGGCGTATGTGAGAATGGAATGATGAGAATGTGGCCCGGAAATCCTAAATCTTTGAAGAAATCCGTTGGAGGAAGGGGCCCCTTTGCGGTTGTGAGGTAGCTTTCGTTACCGATGGATGTAATGAGGTGGGCGGCGATGTTAGGGTTAGAAAGACAGAAGAAGCATTGATCTGGGCCTGGGGGAGGAGCTCGTTGGTGACGCTTATGTGGACGGTGGTGATGGTGGTCATCATCCGTTGCGGCGAAGCGTTTGAATGATTCACGTTGGGCTGGGAGGCCTTTACGTTTGTTTTGAGGTGCGCGGAGAGGGGATGCGGTTGCGCCGGCGGGAACGGTGAGGGGTGGTGCGGCTGTCAGGTCGAGTGTGAAGGCGTACATTGCTTTTTGCTTTGAGCCGAATGAAGCCATGGAGATGAAGCGGGTCAATGGTTTGACGTCCGGGCTATCTTCTGTAGGGAGGTGGAAGAAAGGCTCTCGTTCGTAGAAGATTTCGTCCGATGAAGAGAAGTGATAGCGAGGTTTCAGCGTGGCAGTAACGTCGGACACGCATTGAATTTCGCTTAGTGTATGGGCCTGATCATCCGGAATAGGCACTTTAGACCCAGTTCGAATACCCTTGGGCCATTGGTTTGTAATTAAAATATCCGCACTATGCGTTCCGAAGAGAGCGCGAGCATCGGCCTCGGTATATGTGGGTTGGAACCTGCCAGAGGCATTGGTCTCCGGTTTCGACTGCGATGTTTCCCCACTCAATTTGCCTCCCAGAGCACTGATACGAATGCCTTCTGATGTCTTGAGAGTTCCACGCTTGCCCAGGAAGTACAAATTGGGACAGACTTCATCATCTGCCTCGATCCTCTCAACTATCCTCGTTGGAAGAGGTTTATCGCCAAGAGTGAAGTAGGTAGGTAGTGGTACGCTGATGCTGCCGGAAAGTAGGGCAGTAATCTCGTCCAATTCACTCTCTGTCGAGCAGTCGCCAAAGACATTGCCCACCAATAACGCGAAAGCAAAATTTTGTTTGACCTGCAACTTGGCCAATTTTGTGAAGGCGGCGCGTAACTGACAGTTCAAGCCTCCAAGAACAATGCTAATCCATCGTTAGTACGCGATTCGGTGATACGATGGGATGTCACTTACATCTTAGAAGCCATGATGTCGTGAGCCTATTCCCTTCTTCGAACGAGATATGCGCTGGATAGCCGTGTCATAAAAAGCTCGGAGAATATGCGAAAAGTTAATCCCAAGCAGATTACAACACCCTATACTTCTGCTTCTTTCTCAATCCTCGTGCCGTAGAGTCTTGTCGCAAATTGCAAATTGCCGGCGGATCGCATTGGCGCGGAGGAGCTTGGGCCACCCCGTGACGGGGCTAGTCCGAATTTGGAATAAACGCAGATTGTTCCTCCGCGGCCCGGAATAAAGTGGCTCCGGCGCCGCTCAGTTTTTTTGGATTTGATGCGGGCAAGCCATCACTTTTTGAAGCATCTTTCTCGTTAGCAGCGCTACCTGTTCGCCTTACCAAAATGGTAGCGCCAAGCTCACGAGCAAAGCCGACAAGGCGTTTGAAAAAGGGTACCGAAACTACAAAATCCCACCGATGGGAGCCCTTTTCGCAGCGTATCGCAAAGCTCAAAATCGACCCAATTCATCGCGTGCGCCGAGATAGTTTTGGTGAAGATGACGAGACTTCGTCATATTTCAGATCGGCCCTCGATCATTGGGTCGAAATGAATCTTTCAGACAACTTCAGTCAATTCGCACGCCGTGTTAATAACCTCTCCGAGAGTCTCGCCCAGATTTTATACCATGAAGAGAAGATAATGGCCCTATTGGTGGAATACATCGAGAAGAGAGACCAGAACTCTATTGAACCTCTGATGAGTTTGCTCGCTCAATTTGCTAGGGATCTGGGTGTTCGATTTGAGAAGCATTTCGCTACATCAGTCACTTTAGTAGCTTCGGTTGCTGCAACACACCCAGATGTTGAAGTGGTGGAATGGAGTTTCACCTGTCTCGCCTGGATCTTCAAATTCCTTTCCAGACTATTAGTGCCGGATCTGCGCCAACTTCTCGGCATCATGATACCGTACCTCGGAAAGGAGCGACAAAAACCTTTCGTTGCTCGCTTCGCCGCCGAGTCGATGTCGTTCCTTATTCGCAAAGCAGGTCTCGTTTACTACAAAAACCCTACTCCCCTCGAGAATGCCGTGTCCTACCTCTTCGACGACATTTCAAAAACATCACAGGAAGGGAAGAATATTGAAAATTACAAGGAGGGTTTGATGGTCATGTTCTCGGATGCTATCAAGGGTTTCAACAATGGTCTTCACTCCAACGGAATGGATATTCTGCGTTGTGTGCTGGATCAGATTCCCCCGAACAGTGAAAAGCGCAGCGAACCGGCTGAGGTTGCTTATGGATTGGTGATCAATCTCATCCATCACACCACCCCCGAGACCTTCGGCCCAATTCTCGACACAGTCAAGGAATACATTGAGAACCGATCTAAGGGTTCTGATAATGCCAATATGCCGGAGTGTTGTCGCTTGATATTCATCTGCTTCGGAACACGCAAAGCAACCCGAATCAGAGACTGGAAGGCTGTCCATCAGACACTGGTCACCCTTCTGAAGCAGGTGGCCGCGAAACCAGATGAAAACTCCGAGGTCATTCCCCAGATCCTTGCTGCTGTCGCCTACGCTCTCCAAATGTCACCTATGGATGAAATGCTGCCTTTTATGCGTCCATTGATGGACCAGCTGTCCACAGGTCCTCTTTCAAAATATTTCTTGTTTTTCTGCAACACATTCTCCGAATGGGGCTCCGAGCGTTTCCAAAGTCTTCTTGTTCCATACTTCCAGAAGTTCCTCAATTCTTCCTGGAAAAAGCATGAATGGGAAATGTGTTTGACACTCCTTCGTCTGAGCCAGTCTGGTTGCATAACATCTGAAGCCTCTAAGCCAGGCTATGTCTCATGTCCAGACGGACTGAGATCCCACTTATACGATTCGTTGACGTATCCTGCCAGCGATGAGCGTGTTCTAAATGCGCTGGTCAAACTTCCAAAGGCCATATCCTTATTCGCAGACTCTGCTAGTCTGCCTAAGATTGTGAAAAAGCTTCATAGCAATGTGGTTTCAGCACTGAAAGATGCCGCGGCTGAGCAAAATGGCCAAAAGAACAATGGCTTGGTCTTCTATCTTGGTCAAGGGTTCAAGATGTATGTTGATCTAGCCACGCAAGCTGGAAACCTGGATACAGAATTGTGGAAGCCGATTCTATCTGCCTCGGCCAATTTCGTCCGTCTACCTCTATTCTTGGAGGGTGTTTTAGCTTTCGTTACTGCCATGCCTCAGTCTTCAGATCTCGAATCACCCGATCTTGAAGAGTTTGCTAGAAGCCTGATCCTTAACCTTGCCAGCCCTTCCCAAAAACTAAGACTGATCTCCCTTGAAATCCTACGTGAACTCATTGCCCGGGTCCCTGGCGACGATGTCTCCCCAGTCTCTTTGGCCATCGAGATCGAAGAAAGCCCCCTGACGCTTCAAAGTGCCAGAACTGTTTCGATGCATGTTCGCAAATTGGCGCTTCTCTACCCTCAGATCTCTTCTCGCAGATGGATGGCCAGTTTCATCCCATACTTCTGCTTTGGACTATTTTCAAAGAAGCTTACTCCTTTGTGGGACGATTCTGCCGCTGCCCTGAAAACCATCAGCGAACACCCCGAGGGAGAGAAAATTGTTTCGGACTTGTCTGTTCGGTGGTTGCAGGAGCGGGACTCTGGTGCCACAAATGAGGACGAAATTGAGGAAGATAATGAGGATTCATTTGTTTCGAGCCCGTTTGAGTGTTTCAATGTTAAGAAGATTGAGAATGTCTTCACAGCCAACATGAAGATGAATGGGGATCCCTTGACAGCTCTGTCTGGCCAGTTTGACAAGGATCACAAACTTGCCGATCTAGTTCCTGGATTCCCCCGAAGCCATGCCTTGCGTGTGTTGAATGCTACTCCCAATGTCGCGGAGAAGCGTTCTCGTCAAATCATGCCATTATTCTTGACCTGGGCTACTCGGGATGACCAGGACGAACTCCCTGCCGATAATGATGCTGATGTGGAAGCTGATTCTGCGACCACCAAATGGGGGTTCAAAGATCGTCTGGCTATGCTTGGCCTACTTAGCCAATTTCTCAACCCGAAGGTTCTATACAAGGCTCCTGAGGTCCATGAGGCAGTTCTCAGTTTGCTGTGCCACGGTAACTCGGAGATCCAGAAAGCAGCTCTCAAGGCTCTTTTCACTTGGAAGAATGCACATGTCGCGCCCTACCAAGAGAACCTGCTCAACATCCTGGACGAGTCTAGATTCAAAGATGAGATGTCGGTTTTCGTCCGTGTTGGTACCGAAGACAGCCTGATTGAACAAGAGCACCGACCTGCTTTGCTCCCGGTTCTTCTCCGTCTTCTCTATGGTCGTATGATCTCAAAGGCTGGCGGATCTGGACAGGCTGGTCAAGTTGGCAGACGCAAGGCCATTCTCCGCTCCCTTTCGCTTCTCTCCGACGAAGACTTTGGATTGTTCATGCAGCTCGCTTTCGGCTCTCTATCTAAAGTCTCCGTTGTTGAGGACGACAGTGAGGTCCCCGCCGCATTCTCGGAGGAGCTTACCAGCCCCAGGAGACAACTTGGTCTGCTAAAGATGATCGACACGGTTTTCGACACTCTCCAGAGCCGCATGATTTCTTATTCCGTTCAGACCATGAATATTGTAGTCTACTGCTTGGTTCGAGCGTGCAGAGCAATCTACGACGAGAAGAGTGACATCTACGTGGACAGACAGGACGAGCGTCTCCTGGCCATTTTCCAGAATATTCGTCAGACTTGTATCCGCTGCCTGAATTTGATCTTCTCGGTTGCTTCTGACCGCGATTGGACGCCATATGTCGGTATCATCTTCAGAGAATTGATTGACGATCGCCTTGATCAGTTCCCCATTGAAACAGCACAGGGTGTCTCTGGACTGCTTCGCTTGTTCCATACCTGGGCATCTGCTCCGAAATCAACCTTCTACCTCGTACAGCACAATAGGAACGTCCTCACTAAGATTATTGATTGCCTTGGCGTTGAGTCTACACGCGACGAGGTTAAAATCTTCGTCATGGATGAAGTCCTGGTGCCTCTGGTACAGCAGTCTACAGGCAAGAAGGAAGGAGACGACGATCAGATGTCAGACATACCCCCGGAGCAGATTCGATCCGAAGTCCTCTCTCCATACCTCGAACATGCTCTCTCCCACCTCGGTCCTCTTCTGAGGGTTGGCCCCCCTTCGAAGCCTGTCCTGTTCTCTGGTGTCAATGCTCTCTCGCTCATCGCCCCATGTGTTGAGTCCTCCAAGGAGACATCTAGCCTCATCAGCATCGCCACTTATCTACTTCGCCAGCCTCCTGACCGTGTTAGCCCAAAGACGAAGTCTGGTCTTTTGCGAATTCTGGAGCACTTCCTACCATTGTATAATCCCAAGGAAGATTCCAAACTCTCGCAACAGGTATTTGAGGCGGTTTCATCCATGTTCGATTATTTCAAGGATGATGCGAACAGAGAGGTTTTGGCACGCGTGTTCATGGCTCTCGCAAGTCACGATAAGGAGCTCGCTGAAGTCGCTGAGCTCTGTGCTGATCTGAATTCTCGCTCCGTCAGAAAGCTCGAGCCCGATTACGAACGTCGTCTCCAGGCTTTCCGAAAGATTAACGATGATTTGTCTCAGAATCTTAATGCCAAGCAATGGAGGCCTATTCTCTACAACATGCTTTTCCACGTCAAGGATGAAGAGGAACTGGCTGTTCGATCCAGCGCCTCTTACGGTTTGAGATGCTTCATCGAGAAGGCTGCCGCCGAGACTGGAATGGAAGACTTCGAAGCCCTCGTGAACGATGTCCTACTCCCTTCGTTCAAATTTGGAGTTCGCAACAAATCTGAACTCATCCGTGCCGAGATCGTTGCCTCCCTTGGGTACTTCATCAAGATGAACCCTGAGAGGCCATCCGTTCAGGACATGAATGATCTTTTGGTCGGTGATGATGAAGAAGCATCTTTCTTCAGCAATATTCTTCACATTCAGCAGCACCGTCGTCTCCGTGCGCTGCGCCGTCTCGCGGCTGAGGCTGCCAAGGGGCACCTTCAGCCAAGCAACCTGGGTTCCATTTTCTTGCCGCTCATCGAGCACTTCGCTTTTGAAGGGGCGGAAGATGAGAGTGGCCATAACTTGATTGCCGAAGCTGTCGCTACTATCGGTGCCCTTGCTGAGTGGTTGGACTGGAGTCAGTTCCGCAACAATTTCCGCAGATACCGCGGATACATGCAGAGCAAGCCCGAAATGGAGAAGAATATCCTCAGACTTCTGGGTCGCATGTCCGATGCTCTTTCCAGTGCTATGGACCAAAAGAAGGAGCCCAATGACGAGTCTAATGGCGATGCTATGGATACCTCCGATGTGAAGTGCAAGCTCGCGAAAACACTTCCCAGTTTGGATAAGGTTTCTACTGAGTTGACAACCAATTTCATTCCTTTCTTGACTCATTTCATTCACCATAAGAACGAGGCTGAGATGAGTCTGCGTCTGCCCGCTGCAGTGACCACCATCAAGCTTTTGAAGATTCTCACAGAAGAGGAAATGGCCATCCGCCTGTCGCCGGTTCTTCTTGACGTCTGCAGCATTTTGAAGAGTAAATCACAGGATGCCAGAGACACTGCCCGGAAAACACTCAATGACGTTTCCCTTCTTCTCGGCCCTGCTTACTTCGGCTACATTCTGAAAGAGCTACGGCACACTCTGCTACGTGGATACCAACTTCACGTTTTGTCTTTCACCGTTCACTCGCTACTAGTGGTGACCACCGACCATTTTAACCAGGGAGATCTGGACTACTGTCTTCCTGAACTAGTTTCAGTCGTCATGGACGATACCTTCGGTACAGTTGGTCAAGAGAAGGAAGCCGAGGACTACGTCAGCAAGATGAAAGAAGTCAAGAGCAGCAAGAGTTACGATTCAATGGAACTTTTGGCTAAGAACGCCACAATCCCTGATCTCTCCAAGCTCGTCCTACCCCTTCAAGCTCTGTTGCGGGAGAAGCTCAATTCGAACATGGTCAAGAAGCTTGATGAGCTCATGAGAAGAATTGGCATTGGTCTGCTTCGAAACCCTGGTGCTGAGAGCCGAGACCTGCTGATGTTCTGCTACGAAGTCATCAAAGAGTCCTACAAAGACAACAGTACGATCGAACAAGAGAAAGGCCCAAAGTCTAGAAATGAAGAACGCTTTTTGGTCAAGCTCCAGGGTGCTAAGCGTGGCGAAAAGCGAGGCACAACATCCTCCCATATCTACAAGCTTACCAGATTCTCACTTGATATCCTTCGCGCTATTCTGAACAAGTTCAGCTCGTTGATGACTGCCGCCAATATCTCGGGTTTCCTGCCTATTATCGGCGATGCTCTTGTGCAAGCCCACGAGGAGGTCAAGATCTCTGCCTTACGACTGCTGTCCACGATTATCAAGCTCCCAATTCCCGAACTTGACGAAAACTCCCATGTTTATCTAACCGAGGCCGTCAAGATGATCAAGGAGTCTCCCAGCACGAATTCGGAAGCTTCCCAGGCGTCTCTGAAGCTGATCTCTGCTATGATCCGTGAGCGCAAGACCACCAAGCTTCGCGATGGACATCTCGCATACCTACTTCACCGTCTCAAGGCGGACATCGAAGAACCCGACCGCCAAGGTATCACCTTCAACTTCATCCGTGCGGTTATGTCGCGCAAATTCGTTGTGACAGAGATGTATGAATTGATGGATTCCATCGCAGGCATGATGGTCACAAACCAGACTCGCTCAGCGCGTGATCTTGCCAGAGGAACCTATATTCACTTTTTGATCGAGTATCCCCAGGCTAAGAACCGATGGACAAAGCAGCTCGGGTTCCTTGCGAAGAATCTCGACTATAAGCACCAGGAAGGACGCCAGTCGGTTTTGGAGGCAGTCCACTTACTCCTTTCCAAGACTGGACAGGAGTTGGCGCAAGACATTGTTAGCACATTCTTCTTACCTGTTGTGCTGGCTATGGCGAACGATGATTCGCCCGAATGCCGTGAAATGGCTGGTGCTCTACTCAGTCAATTCTACAGTCGTGCGGACCGAGAGCAAATGAAGACCATGCTGACTCCCCTCCGATCATGGCTGGAGCAAATCGATAACAAGACTTTGAGCAGTGTCGGCCTCCAGGCCATGCGAATTTACTTTGAAGCAGAGGAGACAGAGAAGGACAAGCAGGCTCGTTTCGTGGTCAGCGTTTTGCCCGACCTTATCCAGCCAATTGTTGAGGATCATGAGAACGGAAATTGGGAGACTCTCTACTTCGCTCTGCAACTTTTCACTAAGCTTTGCAAGACAGTTCCTTCGCTCGGTCTTAGCCAGCATTGCGCCACTATTTGGACTAATGTTCGGGAATCATTGTTTTTCCCTCATGCCTGGGTCAAGGCATGTGCTTCTAACCTTGTGGGAACATGGTTGTCAGATGTTGCAAAGACACACGCAGCCGATGGCTACAGCACTCTTCCTTTGGCCGGTAGCTCGGGTCTTGCCCTTGACAAGGAGTCTATGCTCCAGTTGATCCGGGCCAGTCTACGCTGTCTTCGTACTCCTGGTATCACCGAAGAATTGGCTTTGCAAAATGTGCGCAACCTTGTCTTCCTCGGCCGATGCTGTGCGCAGAATGGTCTCGAGCTGCAGAAGACAGCAGTCGAGGATGACATTGAGTCCGAAGTTGAGGAGGATGAAGATGATGACGAAGATGCCGATGAGGATAATGGCGAGGTCGTAACGAACGGTGCTCGCCAGGCCAAGACCGCTATCCACTACATCTTCGGCCAAATCGCCTACCTTCTTCGTCGTGAAGTTATTTCTAGTCGTCCTGCGGCACTGGTTCCTAAGACCGCATCGATCACTCTACTCGCCGCATTAATCCGGCATCTTGAACCGGAACAGATCAAACCTTCGCTTTCTACCATCCTCCTTCCCCTTCAACATCTCACCGATACGACTATTCCCGGTCCACGCTCGACCGATCCTACATTCCAGGATACATACAAGTCCTTTGTTTCCAACTGCCACGAGGTCCTCGACTCTTTGCAAAAGAAGCTCGGGGCCTCCGAGTACATTGCTCAAATGACCAAGGTCCAAGAAACCGTCAAGGAGCGTCGTGAAGGCAGACGAGTTAAGCGTCGCATTGAGGCTGTTGCTGATCCCGAGCGCCACGAGCGTGACAAGAAGAGAAGGAATGACCGTAAGAGAGAGAAGAGAAAGGAGAGGGGTCTGGAACACCGTGGAAAGAGGAGAGGATGGTAAATACAAAATTCAGAGGACGTGTACGGCAATTTGTTTCATGTTGCATATTCAAAGTTTATGATTCGACTGGCATACCAAAAGCTGGCGTTGGGTGTGGTATCTAATCTATTTCCTAGTATATACCAAAATTATAGATTTCATTTTTGCTTAACAACGATGCTTCATAGTTAGTAGTTACTACTAGTAATTTCTAGTCTTTGAATCCACTGATGCATCATGGTATGTATATAGATCGCCCTCACCGCCTACTCAGTATCTAGATCTATACAAACCCCGCCCCCGCTTTATTGCCATTCACTTCGATGTGCTCCTAATATGCGAGATCAGGTCCGCATAATACTTCATCTGCTCACAAATTCAAAAGTCAGAATTTGAGTATCTTTGATTTGAACCCCATGAAATTTTATATCAATGACTCATATAATACATGCCTCAAGGGAAGTTCTCACTGGATCCCATGAAAGCGGTGGATATGCGATAAATGAGTCAGATATTTTGCTATACTGCCGGACTAAAGGCATGTTGCTCGCAAATGCGCTTTGAATATACGAATCAAGGATGACAGTACATGTGTAACATAATGCATTGTCAAATAAAATACAAAAGACATAGTCTTATCTTTAAATTAGCTGCTGCTTCTTTGCTCGCAAAGAGTATTTCCAAGGCGGTGTCCCATTTCGGAGGCGGCTGCAGAGGCGGTGCGATTGTACCCCACCTATTTTTTTTTTCTTTTCGATGCCTTCAACATTCTTTGCCTTCGTTAACCCCACGAATTCTCTTGGTTTGTCACTGAGACTACATTTACAATGGCTACCAATCTCGACGAAGCGCCTCACAACAACTTCGACGTATGTACATCCACAATCCTACAAAAGCTGCAATGGCGAACTTGAAAACCCCATTTCCAATTATCTTTCCCTCCCCGCAATTTGCGATCAGTCACTTCAAGACGGGTTCTCGCAGTCGCAATTGTCTTATAATCGTCACCGTGAACTCAGAGAGAATGCATTGGCTAATTATTTATTCATTAGACTATCCTAGTGCTCGACTTCGGCGTACGTAAACCCCGGCAGTCGAACTGCCCCGGCCTACTTCAGATGCCAGGGCTTCAATACGGCCGCGTGACTCATAAACCTTTACGAATGGAAAATACTGACTTCTCTCGCTGAAGTCCCAAACAAGCCACTTGATTCTGCGTCGTCTTCGCAGTCTCGGTGTCTTTGCTGAGCTTCTGCCATGCACCACCAAGATCGCCGATCTGACATGGAAACCTAAGGGAATTGTCTTCTCCGGAGGTATGAAGTCTCGGAAATCTATAATAGACTGCGTCGAAGACTGACTCGAATAATAGGTCCTGCTTCCGTCTACGATGAGGGATCGCCCCGTAAGGTTTCTTTCCTGGAGTGTCATGCTGCCAATACTTATTTATATAGATGTCGACCCCGGCGTCTTCGATCTTAATGTCCCTATCCTGTAAGTGTTTGTTACTGACAACCCTTCAAATTGACATGACCGGACTAACGCAAGAGATATAGTGGTATCTGGTATGAACTGCTTTAACATCGGCTTTCGATATGCCACTAATAATCTTATCCAGCTATGGTTGCCAAGAAATCGCATGGCGCATCGACTCCAAGAATGTTGCCCGCGGTCAAGCACGAGGTTTGTGGCCTTGGGGAAACACTATCGACGATCATATCTGACATTGCCTTTTCAGAGTATGGTCACGCCGATGTCACAGTCAAGAAGGTCAACAGCCATGTCGACCGTCTCTTCGCTGGCGTAGGCGATGAGATGCCTGCCTTCATGTCCCATTTCGACAAGCTAGTCAGCCTTCCTGCCGTGAGTAATATGAGGATCCCGATTTACGATACATTCATTGATTTGAATAGGGATTCGTGGTCATTGCTGCCACCAAGAACTCCGAGTACGCTGGTATCGCTCACGAGGAGAAGCCCATTTTTGGTTCGTCTTTTCCAGCCCCAATCTTTGAACGCGCCGAGCAAGATGCTAACGCGATGTGATTAGGTGTCCAATTTCACCCTGAGCTCGAGCACGTTCGTTATCCTTCCCTCAAACCTTATACTATAACTCCGTCTGATATTCGAATTTAGACACCGCGCGGAATCGATCTCCTCCGTAACTTCAGTGTTGATATCTGTGGAGCTCAAGCGAACTGGAAGATGAATGATTTCGCTCCCATCGAAATTGCCCGTATCCGCGAGCTCGTTGGTGATAAGGCACTTGTCCTCGGTGCTGTCAGTGGCGGTGTTGACAGCACTGTCGGTGCTGCCCTCATGCGCGAGGCCATCGGAGATCGCTTCAAGGCCATTCTCATCGACACAGGATGCATGCGTCTCAACGAGTGCGAGGAGGTCAAGCAGACCCTCGGAAAGCACCTGGGAATTAACCTCACAGTTGTGGAGGCTGGCGAGCTGTTCTTGAGCCGTCTTGCGGGTGTTGCTGACCCTGAAAAGAAGCGAAAGATCATCGGATCTACTTGTGCGTATCTCAACACTTTTGAAATTGGCGAGCTATAGAGTACTGACGGCACTGAAGTCATCGATCTGTTCGAGAAGGAGGCTATTAGAGTACGGACAATCTTTCTGGGGGCTTATATGGCTAGCTAACATGGGTCTTTAGATCGAGAAAGAAGCAGAGAACACCCCCAACACCGGCAAGGTCGAATGGTTCTTGCAGGGAACCCTCTACCCTGATGTGTAAGTGGAGACCGGCCTGCCTGTCAAAGTCAGAGCTAACATCGTCAATAGTATCGAATCTCTGAGCTTCCGTGGTCCTTCGGCCACTATCAAGAGTAAGCAACACAATACGGTTCCGCGAGCAGAGCAATGCTCCCAAAGGATCTTTTACACGAAAAATATCAGGCAAAGCTAACAATTTGCACAGCTCACCACAATGTTGGCGGTCTGCCCGAGGTAAGTAAAATCGCCGATCTCCAAATTTAAGGCATCTTGACTAACTAATATACAGCGTATGATGAAAGGTGTAAGTTGATATAACATGATATCGATCGATTGATTTCCTTACTAATCCATATGGCTTATTTAGCAAGGCTTGCGCGTAAGTATATTTCCCTGCCGCTTGACTTACGATAGATTGGCTAACCAAATTCTATCATAGCTGATCGAGCCTCTCCGACTTCTATTCAAGGATGAAGTGAGGGTAAGTGAAAATCCTGTGGCATGGATTATATTTTCACATATACTAACATCCAACAGGCTATTGGCCGTAAGCTCGGTATCCACGAGTCTCTTGTCAACCGACACCCCTTCCCCGGCCCTGGTATTGCCATTCGCATTCTTGGTGATGTTACCCAGGAGCGAGTTGAGATTGCTCGCCAGGCCGACCACATCTTCATCTCCAAGATTAAGGAGGCTGGTCTCTACGATCAGGTCAGTAGATGGATTCATCAAAAACGGGCACAATCTAACTTTTTCCAGATCTCCCAAGCTTTCGCTGCTGTCGATACTAACCGCAGTGTTGGTGTCTTTGGTGACCAGCGCGTTTGGGGCTACATCATCATTCTCCGTGCTGTCCAGACAAAGGACTTCATGAGTGCGGAGGTGTTCAACTTTGATCACAAGTTCCTCGCGGTAAGTCCAACTCCAGATTGCTTTGCGCGCTTTTATGAAATGGATGGACCCTTTGAAATTTATTCTATAAATTATGTCCCTCTCCATTGGCGAATTATCTATACGTCTCAACTTACTGACTCTCCTCTCTAGGATGTCTCTCGCACCATCTGCAACCAAGTCGACGGTGTCGCCCGTGTCGTCTACGATCTGTAAGTAAAAGCCTTCACGCCATCTAGATCTATCGGCTGACACGTCTCTCTAGGACCTCCAAGCCCCCCGGCACCATTGAGCTGGAGTAAATGACCTGGCATGAGGAATAAATAATGCAATATAGATCACTTGCCGGCGTGACATGAGAAAAAATATAGGATTTACTTTTATGGCGTTTTAGAGATTCTATTAGAGGGGCATCCTGTGGGAAAAGTCATCCACAGATGCAGGTCTAATTATTAGACCAGGATGTCTTTGGCCTTCCGAAAGATAGAGTATGCAATTATGAATTCTTTTTGACATAACGAGTGCATGTTACCCGCGGATGCGGTAATTGAATTGTACAGTGTACTACTAACTAGTGGATCCTGGTGCTTGAATAGAACGGTGGACAAACTCAAGCATCATAGACTCTGTCAGAGCAATTGCTAAACACTGGCGTCCGACCTAGATACTCAGTGACTAAGAGAATATTGGCAATCTTGAGAAACGTTAAGTACAGGTTCAGGGACTTCACATATCGCCTCGACCAAAAAAATGATATTCGTGGATGTAGACATTTGAGATTGAAGATCCCAGTAAAATATTGGTCTTCACCTTCAAAAAGATATCTCTATATCACATCGGTACTCCGATCTATTAAACAACAACGTAGTGTTACATGACAATGAAGTCTGACAGGTAGACATCCTCTATACCTCTCGTTCGCCCCCTTCTCATCGATGCCTGGAACCCGCCATGCAGAGAGCGGAGATTTAAATATAATACACTTTTGCACAAGGTACAGACAAGCCTGGCTTGAATGTATTCACCAGATAACCCATGTGCAGATGGGGAATATCCGGCCGAAGATTCTAAGACGACTCTGACTTGGCAGATTCATCAGGCAACGCCTGTCCCGAGCCAGAGCTCCTCAAAGAACCATCATCCCAGATTTCTAGATTACCATCAGTCTGACCATGTGTCAATGTCTGACCCTGTTCCTTGAGCAGGTCTTCCAGAGTGGTGCTCTTATCGAAGAAGATACCCAGATGGTCACTCATGACATGGCGATTCTTGCATGAAGGACATTGAATGAGGACCGTGCCGCGGTGGTAGCCCTGCTTTGACATACGGTGCGAGGACCGCTCTCCACAGGGTTTGCAGGTAAATGTGATCTGGTATGCCTCTTCTCCCTGACGACGTTCTTGGTTCTGCTTTTCGCGCTCGGCGTCAGTCTCGGAAGTGACTGGTGATTCGGTGAGTGGTCGTGCCGCGCTTGAATTGAATCTGAATAGAGATGGAAGTGTTCGGTTTGATCTAGGGATGGCGGAAGATGGTAAGACCTGCTTGCTCTGTACCAGCTGTGAAGAATAGAATCGGGAGACTGGTACGCGACTTGATGCGAAAGCCGAGGATGGAGAGACAAGAGATCGCAATGGACGTAGGGTCTGTGAGGCGAAAGGACGCATGTTTGCGGTATTGTTTATTTTATAATATCCTTCCCGTGCCTTGAAAAATAATGAAGATTGAATCGAGTGATGGGGATAAAACGAAAAGGAAACCATCGACGTCAAGGCGGGGCGGACCAATGTTATTCCGGTGGCTCCTCCGCGGAGTGGAAAAGGACCAAGTCAACACTTTTTGACCTTGCGACAATCACTCTCTTCCGTGGCAATTTCCGATTTCTCTGCTAATCGACTCTTCAAAATGGCCGCCATGAGGGCTCGTAATAAGATTCGAGCTCCTCGTCGGGTACGTTCCAGAAACCTCCGTATTTAATATTCATACACTCCTCCTAACAGACGATCATAGGGCTTTGCATCTGCAAAAACGGACGACTTTGACTCTAGCTGGAAAGTCTTATCTGCCTCATTGACCGAAATCAATACCAAAAATGCATCCGCCCTCTCCTTCGAGGAAATCTACCGCAGTGCCTACAGAATAGTGTTAATGATGCGGGGTGATGATCTTTACGAGAAAGTTAAGGCCCTAGAGGAGGATTGGCTCCGGAGCAACGTTCAAAAACAAGTCACAGAGTCTATCTCAGCTAGTCTTACTCGATCTCAGGGTATGGTGGAAATGCAAGATCAGTCAAATGAGAGACGAGCTGCGGGGGAGAGGTTCTTGGGCGCGCTGAAGGCGAGGTGGGAAGACCATCAGCTCTGCATGGGCATGATTACAGACGTTCTGATGTATATGGTAAGAGACTTTCTCATTATAACTTCCACCTCCAAGTCTAACCGCATTTCCAGGACCGAATCATCTCCGCAGACCGAACAAAACCGTCCATCTATGTTGTCGCCATGGCACTATTCCGTGACAATGTACTTCGCGCCGCCGTCCGCCCCGACTCAGATACCACAGTGTACGATATTCTTGAATCCACGATACTCTTCATGATACAGTTAGAACGAAATGGACACATTATTGAACGGCCTTTGGTTCGACACTGTATACAAATGCTCGAGGGGCTTTATGAAAACATGACCGAGGAGGAAAGCTCCAAGCTCTACTTGTCTGTGTTCGAGCCTTCATTTTTACACACAAGTACCGAATTTTATCAAGGTGAAGGCAAACGTCTTATTGAAATCGGAGATGCTACAACTTTTTGCCGAATTACATCGCAGCGGATTTCCGAGGAACAAGAGAGATGCCGATACACATTGTCGTCGATGACGGAGCAGAAAATACTGCACATCTTAGATGAGGAACTTATCCGGAAGAACATTGAAGAGGTCGTGCAACTCGAAGGCACCGGCGTTCGACACATGCTCGACCACGACCAGTTGGATGGCTTGCGAAGTATCTACCAACTCAATGCTAGAGTGGATCCTAAGAAAGAAGCTCTGATCAAGGTCGTCAACAAGCGCATCATCGAGCATGGTAAGGAGATTAATGCATCTGCTCTTACATCTGCACAAGGCCAAGCTTTATCCGGGAAAAGCGCCGAGGATAGGAAAAAGGGCGAGAAGGGTGAAAAGGGCGAGAAAAGCGAGAAAACGAAAGAAAAGCCAGTCAATCAACAAACTGTATCCGCCATTCAATGGGTAGATGATATTCTGGCCCTCAAGCGACAATTTGATACTATTTGGGAAACCTCCTTCCTGTCAGATCAAGGGCTTCAAAGCTCGATCATGGCCAGTTTCGCCGACTTCATCAACATCAACCCTCGCAGCTCGGAGTATCTTTCACTTTTCTTCGACGAGAACTTGAAGAAGGGCATTAAGGGAAAGACCGAAAATGAAATCGACGCACTCCTCGATAATGGCATCACTCTGCTTCGATATATCAAGGACAAGGATCTGTTCGAGACATATTATAAGAAGCATCTATCTCGTCGCTTGTTGATGAAACGTGCATCTAGCATGGACGCTGAGCGACAAATGATTTCCAAGATGAAACTGGAAGTTGGAAACCAGTTCACTCAGCGTATCGAAAACATGTTCAAGGACATGACTATCTCCGAGGATCTATCGGCCGGTTACAAGGCTCACGCCATACAAACCGCAGACCCGGATCAAAAGCGAATCGACTTGGATATCAATGTCCTCACCAGTACGATGTGGCCTGTGGAAATGATGACAAATACGAAGGATGGTCAAGTCCAACTACCATGCCTTTTCCCCAAAGAGATCGAAAGCCTCAAGCAGAGCTTTGAGAAGTTCTATATGAGCAAACACAGTGGACGCAAGCTTTCTTGGCAGGCTGGCATGGGCACTGCTGACATTCGTGCTACCTTCCGACGTTCAAATGGGAAGACGCAACGCTATGAGTTGAACGTGTCAACCTATGCCCTCATCATCCTCCTACTGTTCAACGATTTACCAGATGGCGAGTCCTACACCTTCGAAGAAATCCAGGCCCGCACTCGCATTCCAAACAACGATCTCATCCGGAATCTCCAATCACTCGCCGTAGCCCCGAAAACGAGAGTTCTCAAGAAGGAACCCATGAGCAAAGACGTGAAGCCTACCGATCAATTCTCTTTCAACGGTGACTTCCAGAGCCAATTCGTTAAAGTGCGAATTGGTGTGGTCAGTGGTGGCTCCAATAAAGCTGAGAATCAAGATCAGCGAAAAGATACTGAGAAAAAGCTCAATGAGGAGCGTGGCAGCACTATTGAGGCGGCCATTGTTCGGATCATGAAGTATGTTCAACTTACCCTGCTTTTACCCGTTGCTGTACTAACTTCCCTAGACAACGCAAAAAGTTGATTCACTCCCAGCTCATGACTGAGGTCCTTGCACAACTATCCTCTAGATTTGTCCCGGACGTCAACATGGTCAAGCGTCGAATTGAGAGCTTAATCGATCGGGAGTATCTGGAACGAGTGGGCGAAGAGCCCCCGACATATGGCTATGTCGCTTAGTTCTTCAAGAGTGCAATGTGATACAATGGGACATGATGATAACGATATTCCGGCTTCTCTCTTGTTAGCATCTCTTGCTGTTTTCTTTTGTCCTTTTTTTTTTTTTTTTTAAACCCATTTCCTCCACATAGCCGGTGTTGATTCTTAGCGGGGGGGCGTTACTTTATGGCGGCGATGATTGAATGTTCATAGATGACAACCAAGGATATCGGATAAATGCCCGATAATATCAATATAAACGGTAATCCAAAATCCAGCATCCCATAAAAATAAACAATGCAATCCTTAAATTCAAGGGAACCCAATTCCAACTCCAATGCCACAAATGCACCATATCCAATCAAGAAAGCACCCAGCCATAAAAAAAAAAAACATACATACATGAATAAACCATTAACCAAAATTCATAGAGAATTTCGTCTCTCACAATAATTCCACTTCCCCCTTCAACCAAGCACTCTTTACACCCTCCCATCGAACAACCCAAACATCGCCCATTCGCATCGTAACCCCAACATCCTCCTCTTCCTCCGATTCCCCAACAACAAGAACCGGAACTTCCGCCCCAAGACACCTAACAAAAACGGCCTCACGAGTCTCAGGACCTTGAATCATACTCGTTCCACCAGCATTATCATCCAACCTCCTCAATTGTCTCGGAAAAGCCCCCATAAAAGACCCACTATAATGACTAGCCAGTAACTTCTGATGAGCATGTACGAAACTGGCCTCACTCTCAGAAAGCGGATCAAAGGATCCAACCGTCGAGATATCCGGCACCGAGTCTTCGGGATTTGGTTGAGTTTGAGACTGCGATTGTGATTGTGATTGTGATTGGGAGAGATTTGGATTTGTGGAGGAGAGTTTGACGAGGTAGTGCATGCTGTATTTTGTGAGTTTTGATAATCGCACGCGCAGGAAACTGCGGATTATATATTGGGTTCTTGCGAGGTCTGTTTGGAGGATTGAGAGGCGGAGATTTAAATTTGGGTTGTGGTGGTGTGTTTGTGTTGTTGATGGATCTGCTGATGAAGCGGCGAGATCTTCAATTGATTCAATCTGGCCGTGTATTAGTAATCTGCTTCGGAGAGGGTTCAAGGGCATTGGATTATTGTCTTGGGTAGAGGGGATTACCTGTGTTCGTACGCGATCCATCATTCGATCCATTAGTGCTGTTGGCCAGGGTAGGACTTCGGAGACGGCGCGTTCTGCGACCCAGAAACGGGTGAGGAGTTGGTGGTCTATGGCTGTTGATTCTGGACTTGCGCCGGGTCCGTGGTCGACGGAAGCGAGAATGTCGTCTATATCCATGGTGAATGATTTGGGTGGGTTAAAGTTGAGTGAGTTGAGGTTGGATTGAGTTGAAGTTGAAGTTGCGACGCGAAAATGGCGGAGTTGCGGGTGGGTCCATTTTGAATGATTTAATTATATGCAGGGTTGAAGTTTTGATGGAATATTTACTATTTAATGTATGAAAAATTAAATTTATAGAAGATACTCCTTAGAGATTAGTTTATCAATTGGTAGAGAAGAGAAGGGTTTGATATCATTGAAGAATGAGCGATTGAACTATACAAGAACACATACTAGTTAGATAGACTGATCTATTTAAGTATCATAATTGTATAATATGATATTATAGTGATTTATGTATACACCAGATAGGCAATTTTAAATTGAGTATGTCATTATTGTAGGAATCAAATCATGTACGAAAGTCAAAATCTATCGCAGCTACTCGCTCGACAGACATTAACTCGAGAAAATATTAGAGGGAAAAGATACTATGGCTCTCCCAATACCAATCGCAAGTCTTTCACGAAGGCATAACCAGATAGAAAAAAAAAGATACAAACATCAAAAATAGATATCATCCGGTCTCGCACCAAACCCAAAACAAAACCACAAAAGTGTAAAGGTCGTAAAAGGACCAGAGAAAACGCCGAGTTTCCCGTGCAATCAGTCCGATTTAACGGCTTCTTTCACTCCGCAGAAAATATGAATTTCAATACTGCGGAATGAATGCCGCGGACTACCGCGAACCGAACTACCGTCGACACTCATCCAGAAACCACAGTCACAATCACCCCTCATACCTTCGCGGGCGGGGGACCTTCGGGAGGAGCATAGTCACGACCAGCACCCGCGCCAGCGTAGTGCGCATTCGGTGGAGACTGCAATTCGATACCATTTTGTTGCGCGTGAGGCTGAGGCGCGGCGCCGAAGTATCCATACTGAGCCGGGTTGGCGGAGTATTGAGGCGGGGGTTGTTGGGGATAGTAAGGGTCTGAGCCGTAAGGTTGTTGATAAATTGGTTGATTTGGGGGAGGAGGACCTGGTGGCGGAGCCATCCAGCCTGTGCCGGTGTAAGGTCGTTGACCGTGGCTTCGGCGGCGTCGGGCATTGAAGCAGCTGGAGGTGTCAGTGGAAATCAGAGTGTGGTTTGAAGGGGGGTAGAATTTTGAGACTTACGCAAAGCCGAAGAAGAGGATGAATGCGCAGCCAACGATGACGGCGAAGGCTACCCAGCGACCCCAGCGGTCCCAGTTGGAGCCATAGTAGCAGTCGTCGCCGCCGTAGCTAGGGGAAGTTAGCAGAGAGACAAGAGAGAGAGGAGAGGAGAGGAGAGGAGAGGAGAGGAGAGGAGAGAAGAGGAGAGATGGGGAGAGCAAAGGTATTGAAATATCAGTGTAGACGTACCAATAGTAACGTGGAATGATGGGCATTGTGGGATGAGAGGAGAAAAATGGAAGTGTGAAAGATGAAGTTTGGAAGTTGAAGGTGAAGTGAGGCTGGGGCTTGGCACTAGGCTGCAGTATACTCGGAGTCCTACTGTAGGGACTAGTATAAGCCAATAGTATTGGATATAGTAGTATAGTAGTCAATAATCAAATGATGTGAATTATAATCAAGATAATAGTGGAAAATAAAATAAAGAAGAAGAAAAAGAAGAAGAAGAAGAAGAAAAAGAAGAAGAATGAATGGAAAAATGATTGATCGCCATTGAGGCGCAGCTCTACCCCAGAGCCAATCACGCCACAGTGGATTAGTGAGGCGCAGGGCTGACTCTTTTGTATGTATGTACTATGCACAGTATTCATATTAATAATTATAAATATTAGAATAGTAGAGTAGTGAGAGACATGATCAGATATAAGATAAAATCAATAATAATGCATAGGTTGCATTAGTGTTGTATCTACCATCAGTATACATAGTGTGGTTCTACTGTACGGTAGTTACTAGTGGTAGTATACTCCAACAGTCAATGCTATACTTCTACCAGCAGCTATGATTAATTATTGACATCCAATATTCCTACTATATACTGTACAATATAGTTACTCACTGAATAAAGGAATAAATGCTCTGAGATTATCATCACGATCTGATCCACTAATGTTCTTCTTGGCGGCATCTGCAATGCCAACGCATCACTTGGTCCGTGTGTGCTGCGAACTTATTTAGCTGGCCACCTCCCTCAGAGAATGATCGAGATTGAGTTATTCTACATCTATTCGTCTCTACTCGTATATCTATGGATGAAGATCAATGATTCTCAATAACACAAGCTCAGTCATCATATATTCGTTGCATCGTCAGAGGCAGCGAGCCTAACCGTCTACCAGTGCTGAATCAAAACAGAAAACAAACTATGAAACAGATTCACGATGTTCAACAGAGAAACAAACCAAAAAAGAAAATAAAATCACGAAATGGATATAATGCCATGAAATGCGTCGAGCTAAATCGAGATCGCAAAGAATGATCGCCAGCTATCAATCATATCAATCACAGAAAACATTCCCTCACCATCATCGACTAGCTCGCGCAATCAACCAATGCAAGACGGCATCGAGATTAGTCTCTTCTTTAGCACTAATCCCATAGCAGCTCACCTCGCGATGAGTGATGGATTTAAGATCCATCGCATCAATCAACTCATCGACCGACAACTTTACCGGAAGATCGGATTTATTCCCAAGAACAAGCAAGGGAATTCCATCCAAAGTAGGTTTCGTCATCAAGTCATGCAATTCCTCCGTGGCAGCGGGGAGGGCACCTCGATCGGCGGCATCCACAATATATCTTTTTAATTAATCAAAAAAGAGTCAGCCGGACATTAAAGAAACAGACCAGAACAGACGACTCACACGATAGCATTAACACCCCGACAATATCGCTCCCACATGGGGCGAAAACGCGGTTGGCCACCGAGATCCCAACTGTGCGGGGTTAACAGATGCAGCAAATCAGCAAAGAAGGAGAAATGAAAAGAGAGGGGGGAAAAAGAAAAAAGAAAGAAAAAAAAAAGGAAAAGAAAAGATACCATTTTAGAGTCACATGGCCTTTTTGGACTCGTTTAGTATTGAAGCCGATGGTCGGGATGGAGCTGCAACCCTCGTGAGTCAAAACGAAGGCGATACGCTGGTAGTTGGGCGCTTGTCACTTACTCGACGGTGAATTCCCCGCCCTACAAATGTGAGCAAAATAAAATGATAATCAGCACAAAAAAAAAAAAAAAAAAAAAAAAAAACAAAAGGGGACAGAGAAGGGGGAACAAAAAGGAAAAAAGGGGCGGGAAGAAGGTTGG
>Ga0102593_1000205_pt1 | contig 144094 bp, 148 predicted proteins | sample AraplaCol_mMS_r2_2_FD_76862 | JGI IMG/M metagenome (GOLD analysis project Ga0102593, IMG submission 76862) | Arabidopsis root microbial communities from North Carolina, USA - plate scrape MF_Col_mMS_r2 (SPADES assembly) (version 2) | ecosystem: Host-associated > Plants > Roots > Endosphere...
TACTCTCTATAAATGGCAGGCGGTCAGCTACCCGCCCACCTGCGAAAAAAAAAAAAAAAGCGTCGCAGCAAATGGCGGCGCCGGCAGACGATTTTTTCTTTTCTCTTTCAACCCCCTGTGTCTTGATACACATCCTACTTAACCACTCTTTCTACACCCACCTAGTATCTTGTGCGCTCTTCGTGATCGAAGAGCCTTGATACTAGTCCTTTTCACGCAGCGAACCTTCACCCTTCAGGGTACGTTCGCTTAAAATCTCACCCCACCAGGTCACAGCGACGAGTCGTCTGTGATCACCTACCTTCAACCGCCAACATGTCGAACGACAAGGGTCTTGAGGACCTCCCCGAGGGTATGTGAATTTTTTTATCCCCTTCTTTCTGCTCGATCGACTTTTTGTGTTTTGTCGCGTTGTCCTTCACGCTCGACGATCCATAGTGGCAACGTCAAAGGGGATCGCAGAAAATTGAGATAAGGACCAACGCTAACTGTGAATCGCACCTGTATAGGTCAGATCGAGTCTAACTACGATGAGATCACCGACTCCTTCGACTCCATGGACCTGAAGCCCGAGCTGCTTCGCGGTATGTGCTATTCTCGCGCCCCTTCTCGCTCATGGCGGGGTATGCAGAAAATTCCTAACTGTCGACCCCAGGTGTCTACGCCTACGGTTTCGAGCGTCCCTCCGCTATCCAGCAGCGTGCCATCATGCCCATCATCAAGGGTAAGTTTACTTTTTCTTTCCTCCCGCGCTCCTCGTTTTCAACGATTTTCAGAACTCAGAGCCTAATCATCCCATTTCAGGCAACGATGTCATCGCCCAGGCTCAGTCCGGTACCGGAAAGACTGCCACTTTCTCCATCTCCGCCCTGCAGAAGATTGACCCCAACCTGAAGGCTTGCCAGGCTCTGATCCTTGCTCCCACCCGTGAGTTGGCTCAGCAGATCCAGAAGGTCGTTGTTGCCATTGGTGACTTCATGACCCTCGACTGCCACGCCTGTATCGGTGGTACCAACGTCCGTGAGGACATGAACGCCCTCCGTGACGGCCCCCACGTCGTTGTCGGTACCCCCGGCCGTGTCCAGGACATGATCCAGCGCCGTGTCCTGCGCACCGACCACATGAAGCTTTTCATCCTCGACGAGGCTGATGAGATGCTGTCCCGTGGTTTCACCGAGCAAATCTACGACATCTTCCAGCTCCTTCCCCAGTCTACCCAGGTCACCCTGCTCTCCGCTACCATGCCCCAGGATGTCCTTGAGGTCACCACCAAGTTCATGCGTGACCCCGTCCGTATCCTGGTCAAGAAGCAGGAGCTTACCCTTGAGGGTATCAAGCAGTTCTATATCGCCGTCGAGAAGGAGGAGTGGAAGCTTGACACCCTTTCCGATCTCTACGAGACCGTTACCATCACCCAGGCCGTTATCTTCTGCAACACCCGCCGAAAGGTCGACTGGCTCACCGACAAGCTTACTGCTCGTGACTTCACTGTCTCTGCTATGCACGGAGACATGGAGCAGGGCCAGCGTGATGTTATCATGAAGGAGTTCCGCTCTGGTTCCTCCCGTGTCCTGATCGCCACTGACCTTCTGGCCCGTGGTATTGATGTCCAGCAGGTTTCCCTGGTCATCAACTACGATCTCCCCGCCAACCGTGAGAACTACATTCACCGTATCGGTCGTGGTGGTCGTTTCGGCCGTAAGGGTGTTGCTATCAACTTCGTCACCGCCGACGATGTCCGTATGCTCCGTGAGATCGAGCAGTTCTACAGCACCCAGGTCGAGGAGATGCCCATGAACGTTGCTGACCTCATCTAAACATCCTAACTTTCCCCCTTTTATGTCTTGATGCGGATTACGATCGCAGAACCTGCGTCAAAAGTGGCTTTCTGTGTTTCTTAACGCATTTCCGCTCGCAGCTGGCCTGATGGGCTGGCCAGAGGCCATCCTCTACTGACATCGGGTCACTGTAATGGTTTCCTATGTCCCTGCACCCACGGAGATGTGACATGTTTCTGCGTTTTTGCTGTCACGGTTTTCCTTTTACTGCATTTTCTCTCCGTTACCTCTGTATCTAGCTCGCTCTGGTTGGTTAAGGATGCCTGTTATGATACTTAATCAATAGATCGGGCCAAAATGTGACTTGTTCCTTACGGTGTTTGTCTTAGAGAGTAACCCTGAATGATCTATATCTTTTCTATTTATAAGTCTGCCACTAGATGTGTAGCTGCAAATCTTCAAATACTAACCGTTGTTTGAATCAATTTATTCCTTGATAGCATCCACTTCACGCGGGCTCTTGACGGTTACCGCGATGTTTGATATCTTCTTATACTATTATAAGAAGATATCAGTGGGAGTACTGCCTTACCTCACCCACTCCATCTTTCACTCTTCAACCACGCGCTCAGTGTCTTCCCCTTCCCACAGCCTCTTAACACGCTCTGGACTTCGATTCTCCTTTCATCCTTGACAGATATTTACTTCTGACGGTTATATTCAGTTTGCAATATGACTCGGTCCGGCGTTGCAATGACACCCACGGCACTCCTCTGGAACTTCGAACTACAGCGTGAGCAGCGATCATTGACGCAGCATCTAATTGAAGCGAAAGCTCGAGTTGTAGAGACGGAGTCGCTTGTAGAGCAACTCTCAAGCTGTTTGAAAGACCTCACCGTTATCGTCGCCTCAGTGGCTACGTCTCTCAATGATCAAACCCCCCAGGGCCAACAGCGACTTCTGCTCCTACGCAGTCAGCTTCAGGATACCGTCACTCCTCTTTACTCCAATGCTAAAAATATAGTGAATCGCAATGAGACTCTACTTGCTTCAATCGCCAAGCTTCGTGGTCTTCATCACACCCCTGGCCTTGAGAGAGCTATCGCGAAAGGGCCACCACCTGGACTCGAGCCTATTCAAGGATCTGGTGAAATCAATGAAAAGACATGTGGATCGTCTCCCTTGACCCAGGCTCTCCTTCAGATCTCACATTCCAGGTCCGATTCTCACACGACCAACGAGCCGGAAGACAATAACCCCAACAAATCTGCAGAACCAAAGATCTTATTCAGAGAACAATTCTCGACAACGCTAAATACAGTGATGAACCAGAACGGCCGCTCAATCGGAGGATATTTTGATGCAGCACACGAATTTCGTCGCCAGAGCATGCGCGCGAGAGGGGTGAATAACGACCATACCATCATCGAAGCTTTCTTAGGGGGACTAGACAGCAATCTATACCGTCGCCGATTTATTCACTGGCTACGCAAAGAACATTGGACTTGGGACTTTGTTTTCCACTTTGCGCAGATTCTGGTCATGGAGGAGGAGTATATGGCGAAGCAGGAATATGCCATGGTGCATAAGCTCGAAGATGGTTCTGTATTGTTCCCTGATGGAGAGAGAAGTTATCGGTTCAGTTATTTGCCTCCTATTACGGATGAAGATTTAACTCCTAGTGAGTGTGATGATTGAGAATCATGGGTATATGTTCGGGTGGACTCGTGCAATCGTACAGTGTGGATCTCTAAAGGAGAGCTGAAATATGGGTTTCGTGATCAATTATAGCTACTACATATTATTACAGGTTCAAAACGAATTGAAAAGTCATTTAGCTATTTCTGCTCCAGTACGTAGATATTGCAACTTGAAGCTATTTGTAGGACTAGCTTTCATCACGCAGAACTTGACACTGTTCAACCACGTATTGGACACTCCGAACACTCCGTACAAGATGAATCTTTACCTCGAAATCAGTCAATATTACCTATCCTACCAGCCGTACAGCCTTTGTGGATTCTGCACCATCAAATACCTCCATTCATGATCAGACAACCACGATCTCAAACTCTTCAACCAAGCCAAATCATCAACTTTCAGATATGGAGTCTCCATCAAAGCCTCTTCTCTCGTTCGCACCTTCATCAACGGTGTATGCGGCCTAGAAATGAACATTAGATAAATCTGCTCCCACTCAATCCAACAAGATATTGAAGAACTTCCACATACCAGTCACTACCCCATAAAAGCTGCTGAGGATTCGCCTCGAACAGTGCTCGAACAAGAGGCTTCAGGTCCTCAAAATGCGGTGCTTGGGTACTAACCCTATAAGGCGCACTAATCTTAACAAAAAGATGGCCCTTCCGAACTAAATCCATAATATCTTTGAATCCAGGCTGCTTGGTGATACTTCCTTGCTGGCTATCTCCCGATAACCTACTCTCCCCTTTCAATAGAGCAAAATGATCGGTCACCAATCGAATACCTCGTGACACAACTTCCTTCTCAATAACAGGTTTCAACTCGCCCCAGAACTCAGGATGCGTGTGCGTAAACGCCATACTCCACCCCGTACAACGACCATCCAATGCACGGACGTGAGCTGTTAGTGCTAGCTTTTGGAGTTCGACGTCGTGCATTGCGTTGAATCGGTACATGTTGACTCTTATCCCGCGGACACCGTTGGCATGCATGTCGGATAGCTCGGCCGGTGTGATTGTTTCCGGGTCGATTACGGCAATACTTTTTGTTTTTGAGGGGCCCAATTCCGTGGTGAAAGTATGGAGACATGTACTATCTGCCCCATATGAGAGGCCATGGGTGAGGACCGAGTGTGTTATCCCGGCCTTTAGTTTGAATTCGTTGTAGTTTTTGATTGTTGCTGGTGGCGGGGTGAGGTGTCGGTTTGGGTCGTAGGGGAATCTTTCGGCTATTGTCATGTTAGCATTCCTTGGTGCTTGTGTATGAGGTCTGCGTGTCGAGGAGATACTTTCGATAGGAAACTTACGTTCGAAGATGTGATGATGGACATCCCATCCACCTTCTGGGAAGAGCTGTGAGGTCATATTGAAATCTCGAGATTATTGTCGTTGGGCTGACGATGTTGATAGATGCGGTTTTCGAAGCCAAATTTGATGATATTCACATTCGGAGTGATGAATGAGATTAGGCTAGTGGGTGTTATGAAATACTAGTATATTTGAACCGATAGTCAGGGGACTAAACTTGATATCCCAGTTTTGGATCAAGTCTTGGCCGATACCCCATTTCGAGAAGACCTGGGGTATGTTAGCTCGGAGGAGCCCATCAATTTCATGGCAATTTGATTGATCATGTCCAAGTTCCGAATTTCGGGGTAGCTCCGAAGAAGTACATAGTTTTAGTGGCCGATGGAGAAATCGCGATGATCTCTGGAGCGTTCCGGGTGGATCAAGTGGAGCTGGAGCACTCCGGAATGTAGGAATCGCCGGCAAACATGAAAGCAACACTTAGAACATCGACTTTCGAATTCTTCCATCAACACATTGTGAGGTCAATATCCGGCGAGCCTCCGAATCGTCAGTATCAGAATGGCAAATTCGCGATGTCGGACCGGTCCTGGCTGATCATGCTGATTTCATCCGGGCCTCTGATGAGCCCTGAGCCAGTGAGAAAGGGTAAAAATAAGGTACCCTGACTTTCCTGTTACTTAGGAATTCAGCTCAATCATGTCAAGCCAGAATCAAATATCGCCGTGGCAATCTATACTGGCCGGAGGTTCTGCCGGTGGGTTTGAAAGTCTGATAACGGTATGAAGATGAATCATGGTTGATAGAATAGACCGAAGTACAACTAAGTCTTTGTGGCATATAGTATCCCACAGAATACCTCAAAACACGCCAACAACTATATCAACCCAGTGGAGTCAAAAGACAGTCTCTCGTACAACTCCTCACATCTACCATTCGACAGCATGGGCTTCGCACAATTTACACGGGAAGCGGAATCTTCTGTGCTTCAAATGCCTCAAAGTCGGCCATCCGCTTTTTCACATTTGATGCATCCAAACAATTGATGCCGACCGATTCAAACGGAAAAGTGACACCCTTAGGGAATATGAGTGCTGGCTTGCTAGCCGGTGTAGCAGAAGCAGTCGTCGTGGTCACACCTGGCGAAACCATCAAGACCAAGATGATCGATGATCGTGCAGGGCCTAGGTTGTACAAATCAACTCGCCATGGCATCGTATCCATCATCAAAAATGAGGGCTTGGCTGGAATTTATCGGGGCGTTATTCCGGTTACAATGAAACAGTCTGCGAATGCGATGGTGAGATTCACTAGCTACAATGTCTTCCTGGATCGAATGCAGGCGATGTCTTTACCTAAATCTGTTTGCACTGTGACTGCCGGTGCTATGGCTGGAATTGTCACTGTGTATGCGACTATGCCATTTGACTCGATCAAGACGAAATTACAGGCTGTCGATGGAAGTCAGCGGTATCGAGGTTCGCTGGATTGCTTCCGTTCGATGGTCACCCAAGAGGGTATCACCAGTTTTTGGCGAGGGACTACGCCACGATTGATTAGACTGAGTGTACGTATCTCATATTTTTATTGATATCCTTACACCCTGCTAAATTTTCAACTGCAGGTTTCGGGTGCGTTGAGCTTCTCGATCTATGAAGCTGTTATCCAATGGACCAAGACACTATCTAGAAGCAAGGAAGAGGCGAGATTATAGATTGGAGATAATATACGAGATATACGGGATATGCAAGACCCCAGAAGATGAAAAAGATAGTTTCATTTTGCTCCAGTTATATTACGATGTATACCACTAGATTGTAACCTTCACACGAAACCCTACTTCAAGACCCGAGAATCCAAGCTCCTGATAGATTTAATTTCTGTCAATCAAAGTTAACAGGGCTGATGAGCCCGTGGTTACTGGGGCATGATGTACCCCAGAATCCGCGAGGCGAGCCAAGACGTTCCCCACAACCAAAACCTTTCTTTCTCATCTCCCCATCTCTACATCCTAGCACTATCATGCATTCCGGAAAACTACTCAGTGTTTAAGCCAAATGGTAGTTGGTATCTGAAATATCGGATTCTAGGAAACGGACCAAGATGCCTACCGAAGAGGGCGGTGCCCCGCCACCTCGAAAGGTTCGCTCGGCATGTCGCCGATGTCGCCAGAAACGAGCGAAGGTGAATCTCTTCAGCCAAAACCCCCCATGAAAGCAAATACTGATAATTATGGCAGTGCGATGGGGGAATACCTGCCTGTGGTAACTGTGCTAGGGCAAAGGTTCCTTGTATAGATGTTCATACCGGCAATAACGACCTGTCTATCCCGCGCGAGTAAGTGTCAATTCCGGTTGCGATAGATCGTTCCGCAGATACAGCTCTGCCTCAGGAAGCATAGCAACATTACTAACATTACTAACTCACCCAAGCTTCGCTGTAAAATGTTGTGCTCGCATAAAATGGCTCGAGGAGAACCTAGCCACTTTGTGCCCGGACTTTGATCTGTCTCGGGGCCCGAAAATCAACACGGACTTTATGGAAACCCTCAATACATCTCAGGATGGCATGATGACTACTCACACGGCAAACAATACTCAAGTGGAAACTTCAGAGCCTCAAATACCACCGTCATTTGATGAAGCAGTGGTAACTAAACGCTCACATTCGGCAATGGAGTCAGATGCCGATTCGCCACTTTCTGCTAAAGCGCGGTCTGTGGCAATTGACCTCGGCATGCTCTCACTACAGTCTGATTCACGTCAGAAGCACTACCTGGGGTCGTCCTCGGGGCTACTATTCGCAAAATTGATGGGTCTGGACAATGAGCAACTATCTGACCCTGCGGCAATCCAGAAGCGCAGACTGACACCACAACGAATATCCGACGAGATATACAAGTCTCTGTACAGCAAACTCAGAAAGGTACTTTTTATTAATGCTCTCTTTCGTAAATGCTTAGACGTGCCCAAGTGGACGTCATTTTACTGACTTCTTTCTGAAGGAACTTCCATCCCCCGAAGAAGCATGTCTCTTGCTCGAGATTTACTTTCAAAACATCCATATCGACTATCCATTTCTTCATCCTGCGTCAATAATCAATGCTTACCGCGCATTATATGTATGTGCCGAAACAGGCTATGATGGGTCTGTTGATCAGAATGGTTGGATCAGCTCTATTGATCCATTTGGCTATAACGGGAAAATGGAGTTTATTGCCGGTCGTCACTATACGCCAATATCGATTTCTACCGCCGTATTCCACTGCTTTATGGTGTTTTCCTTATCGGCCACCATATTTACCAGACAGAAAATATTCGATCATTCCCCGTCACGCTTTCAGCGCATGGCCATGTCAGCGGCGTCGGAAACCTTTTCTAGCATTTCCATTCCGTCGCTGCAAGCTATACTACTACTAACTGTCCAGAGCCTCATTGAACCCGCCGGAATGAATGTCTGGACATTATCCTATATTGCGATGTCTCACTGTATAGATCTTGGTCTTCAACGAGAACCAAGTGATTCAGATATACCAGGTCCTACAAAAGCTCTGCAAAGATTCTTATTTTACACAGTTTACTCAATGGATCGGTGCGAAGCCCTACTCCAAGAAAATCCAAGAACATCAATTCATTAATACTAAAACTCAACAGATCAATTGCCACAATTCAGGGGCGTCCTCTTGGAATACGTGATGAAGCATTTGACATTCGCCTTCCCGACGAATCCGACGTGACAGCCATGATGACTCTAGCCGAGAACGACTTGTTGATCAAGCTCCCAGAAACGCATCTCCTCGCGTTGTCAATCTTGAGGTTTCGACTGGAACAACATATATCAGAGATCAAACTGCTTTTGTATCATCTACCAACCCGAAACCATAGCTTTGTATGGCCTACGAACCTCACAGAGATCCAGAAGAAGATCAAATTTGATCTCGATAATTGGCTTGCTGATGTTGATAAAATCAATCCTGCCGGAGATATGGACGAAGAACAAATCGCGAGCTTCCAGATTCAAAAAATGAGACACGAGCAAATTTACCATTCAGCCATTTGTCTTCTTTTTCAACCTTCGCAGATGTTTCCATCCCCAAGCCAGGAAGCTTTGAGGCTTTGTTATCAGAGCTGCAGCAGAAGGTTGCAGATATATGACGCTGTTAGCAGTAGAGATATGCTCTATTATAACTGGCGCAATATACATGGTATCTTCTCATCAGGGGCAACTATTGTGTATTGTGCCTGGGCATCGCGGGACCTGCAGCAAACAGTGCCCTTTGCAAAGCTCCTTCGTGATTTACGTACCTGTTCCAACCACCTCAGTATCGGGAGCCAGTGGTGGCCCTCGGTCCGGAACGGCAAAGAGAGCTTCGAGGTGATGATTGACTTGATCATCAAATACTTCAGCGATGTGCAAATGCAGGTCCAAAATTTGTCTACCCCTCAACAGAAGCAAACGTTGCCTCATAACGATCGGGCTGGAAGTTCGCAAATACCGTCGTCAAACAGGAATTTCTCTGGCGCTGAACATCACCCGGCAAATATGCGATTTCAAAACGATCGCGCAGGAGAAGCTCAGCCTGACCAATTTCATCTGCCTCAGCAGGATCAGTCATTTGACCTAGGTAAGTATATAGTACTCTTATAGTGCCTCTGAGCATTTTTCATGTCTAAGATAATCCACTGACTTCGCCGTTAGATGGTGCCCCGCCATCACTTGATCAAATAGACCTGGCCATGTCAATGAACACTCTACAGGAATTTGATCCTCCGACAATTGAAGCCGCCATGGAGAATTTCATGGCTGATTACTTGCACGAAGATTGGGGATGGGACCCATTCTCAAATTCGACTGGTCTTTTTGACCAAGCGAACGATATATGAAGTACTAATGAAACCAATCGTCGTTCTTTTCAAAGATACTAAGTTTGTACTCTTTTTCTACTTGGGACGGAACGTATGGCTTCTTCGATGCAGGACATCATATCTGTATTACTACAAAACCATCTTCTCAAAACATCTACTTCCTCAAATTCTTGATCGTTGGCCCCATCTCATCACCGTTCTCCAAGCATTCCCTCGTCTTTTTATCGATATCATATCGTTCTTGGCAGAGACGCAAGCATTCTTCCACGGTACTTGGCGGGATGGCAACAACACCATCACAGTCCCCAAGGATATAATCACCCGGATTGATTGTCACCTTCTCATTCACTTCAACAATGTCATATTCCACGGGAACGTTGAGCTCGGATGAACGTGTGAAAGTGTTCGATCCCAAAATACTTATCCCACGCGCAAAAAGTCCCATATCTAATGCCCGGTGCTCCTCAATATCCCTGAATCGTCCATCAATGACAACACCAGCAGCTCCCAGCTTCTTTGCACGAGTGCTCATTAAACCTCCCCAGCATGCGCTGATTAAACCCTTGGGCTGGGAAACAAAAACGACACTATCCTTGAGGATGGCATCTGCGAAATGCTTTGGAGGGCTTGGCGAGGTTTTTTCTGCTGCGTGTACCATGCGAACTGTGTAGGCAGGCCCGAATATCTTGGATGGTCCACTCATTCGGTGAGGGCTATACATCGATAGACCTGATAGATAGCCGCCATGTTTAATTCCTAGTTTCACGAGAGCATCTCCGATCTGATAAATCATGAATAAGTCACAATTCCATTTTCTTCGGACATACAACAGGCATATTGGAATGCAAGTGGAAAATGGACTTGTATAACTTACATCGCACGATGTGAATTTGCCCAATGCCTGGACTGCCTTTGATTTCGCCGCCATTCTGATTTCTGGAGATAGCAGTGGCTGTCAACTTGGAGTGGAGGTGGAAAGAGATGTCAATCTTAGTGAAACAAAGGTATGACTAAACATTCAAATACTCTGCAACGCTTTCAGAAATTCTGGATTTACGGAGAGATTCTCTTCATTGCGCCGGGTACACCTCGATGGGGTCCAGCATCAACCGCCAAACTCATTCGCCGGGAACACTCCAGACCCACCCGGAACGCTCCAGTATGGCATTTAGGGCTTCTCAAACTGGCGATCTCGGCGACCAAAAAAAACAAAATCGGTGGAATAAGATTATTACGAATTAAGAAGCTCGGCATTGGCTACTTGAAATCGAGCCGATATTTTTATTATAGATTCTCCCCCGCGTTGTTGGACTTGAGCGTTCAACCATCGTGTTCGACCCCAAGTTCAACATGATGTTGCAAACATTTCGACGTCTTGCGCGTACTTCGCGGCGGTCACAAAGGCTTTCAAACTTGCAGAGAAGCGGCCTCGCAACTGCAAATGCATACCGGTCGAACATTTTGGGTGTCGACTACAACAGGCAAATCGCAGTCTTGGATACATTAAAGCATCAATCAAAGCGGCCATTGACATTGACCGAGAAGCTCCTTTATAGCCACTTGATCGTGGATGGACAACGTGAATGGAACCTAGCAAAGATAGATCGCGGGAAGACTATCCTTGAGTTACAACCTGACCGTATAGCATGTCATGATGCCACCGCCACCATGGCTCTGCTCCAATTTATCAGTGCCGGTCTTCCACGCGTGAGGACTCCCACTACAGTGCACAGCGACCACCTCGTGATTTCTGAGAAGGGTGCAAAGGAGGACTTAGAGCGTGCAACTTCAGAACATGCGGAGGTGTATGATTTTCTCAGCAGTGCCTCAAGAAAATATGGAATTGGCTTTTGGAAGCCGGGGTCTGGCATCATTCATACTGTCATTTTCGAGAATTATGCGATGTAAGTAATTGCTTATCTTCCCCAGTTTACACAAGATAGCGATCGCTAACGATTTCACCTTTAGGCCTGGAGGATTGATCATCGGAACCGATTCGCATACCCCAAACGCAGGAGGATTAGGGATGCTGGGCATCGGAGTTGGTGGCGCTGATGCAGTCGATGCGATGTCCGGAATGCCGTGGGAACTGGTCGCACCGAAGGTTATTGGTGTTAACTTGACCGGCCAGCTTCAGGGCTGGGCATCAACAAAGGATATCATCTGCAAGCTAGCTGGTATCCTCACTGTCTCAGGAGGAAAGGGCTCAGTGATTGAATTCTTCGGCCCAGGTACTCAAACCCTGGGTGCTACGGCCATGGCAACTATTTGCAACATGTCAGCTGAGATTGGATCAACTTCTTGCATTTTCCCTCACTCTCCCGCTATGGACCGTTATTTACAGGCTACCAAACGCGACTACGTGGCTCAGGCAGCCAATCAAGTCCGTGATATCCTTTTGACAGCCGATCAAGGATCTCATAAATACTATGATCAGATTATCGATATCGACCTCTCTTCCCTGGAGCCCCATATCAATGGGCCTTTCACGCCTGACCTGGCTCATCCAATTTCCCAACTCAAGTCTACTATCAGTGATAAGGACTGGCCGGTTGAGTTGAGCCATGCGATGGTCGGCAGTTGCACGAACAGCTCATACGAGGATCTTGATAAATGCAGACAGCTTGTACGACAAGCCCATGCGGCTGGAACGACGAAATTCAAGGTTCCATTCCTTTTGACGCCGGGGAGCGAGCAGATCCGAGCAACAGCAGAGGCTGACGGAATTTTGGACGAGCTGAGAGATGCAGGTGCTGTCGTGTTAAGCAGTTCATGCGGACCTTGTGTTGGATCTTGGGACCGGAAAGATGTGGATGTCAAAGGACATGAGAAAAACTCTGTCATTTCGAGCTTCAATCGCAATTTCATCGGTCGTCATGATAGCAACCCTGCAACGCATTCCTTTGTCACTTCGCCTGAAATCGTCACAGCCTTTGCTTACTCCGGTCGCCTCGATTTCAATCCTACCAGGGATAAAATCGTGGGAACCGAGGCTTCATTTTTGTTAGATCCTCCGATCGACCAAGAGTTACCGCGACATTTCGAAACTGGTATCGACACATTCCAAGAGCCACCCTCTGACGGCTCTTCTCTTACTGTTTCGGTCGACCCCAAGTCGGATCGTCTGCAGCTCTTGAATCCATTTAAACCCTGGCAGCCTGGCAATGCTAATGGCATGGAGATCCTCATCAAGGTCTCGGGCAAATGCACCACTGATCATATATCCCCGGCCGGACCCTGGTACAAATATCGAGGACATCTCGAGAACATCAGCAACAATATGCTGACCACCGCATCAAATGCATCTCTTCCAAATGACCCTCAATTACTTGGATATACCCGAAACCCTCTCACGGGCAAGGTTAACGTTGTGCCAGAAGTCGCACGAGACTTGCAGAAAAATGGCGTACGTTGGTGCATTATCGGAGACTATAACTATGGCGAGGGTAGCTCTCGCGAACACGCAGCGCTTGAGCCGCGATACCTGGGTGGGACAGCAATCATTGCACGTTCTTTTGCACGTATCCATGAGACAAATTTGAAGAAGCAAGGCATGCTACCTCTTACATTCAATGATCCTGCAGATTATAACCGCATCTGTGACGGGGATCGTATTTCCTTGATCGATGTGGAAGAGGGTGAACTCCAGCCTGGAAAATCTGTCACTATGAGGGTTCAAGGGATAGATGGTTCGGTCTGGGAAGCTGATCTCAATCATAGTTTCCATCAGGGGCAGCTTGCTTGGTTACGGGCTGGTAGTGCTTTGAACTTTATCAAGACGAAGACGGTTGGCAGGTGATGCTATGCCTTCTAGTCCTTCAGATCTTTGTTGTATGTTAAATACTAATACTGTGTCTAGTCTCACTCTGACTAGCGCAGTTGGGTGGGATTGGAGTATGGCGTTTTACTAGTAATCCTTTTTTTATACCGTTTCGGGGTTCAAATGTCCAAAGAAAGAAGAATACAATTAAACAATTAAATTTGAGACGCTTTGGTCCAGTTTCGCAGGCTCAGTAGCCCTAACCCCATATTTTGCCCTAAATTTGCAGTGAAAGCCTGCTAGAAGAGCAAGAGGAATCTGTGCAACTACTCGAATCTTGCTTGATTTTCATCACAAATAGTACTTGTAATAATTTTCCTCTGGATTGAAAGATTCCAGGGCTAGTAATAAGATAAACAAAAATAAAGATGATTGAGGGTGGCAAAAATCTGAATCCGGTCGAGGTGGAATGGCTGATTATCCGAAAAAAGATAATTCAAGCAACGAGCTTTCGAAAAGTAATCCCGTCTGATCATTATTCAAAGTATGCCATGATCTGTCTTTCTCCTGCGCGGAATAGTGGCTCAACTTAGGCAGTCAATCCCATGGTAGTTGATCCATACTTCCATCGGTTCATTCCTAGCCTCAACGGCCCATTCATTTGCCACACACGGATCACTCCGCTGCTCGCGGGATACTCCTTACCCCAGATTTATTTCCCCACGTCTTTCTCAACCAATGGCGTGCCCGGCATTCGTCAATCTTATGACCCCAACACGACAATGAATTAGCTTCGAGGTGATCGGGCTGCTCCTAGTCATTACATACCCCGCGGGAATCCTTCGATATGGAGCTCGTTCCCATAGTGAGATATTACTGGTATCCGCATGAATGGCGTGTTCACCGAGAGGCTTAAGGAATCATATAAGTCAGTCTGATTCATTCCCTTTTCTACAAGACTCTTATATTGCCAAAGTGCAAGCTACTTCAGCTTCCTAATTTTCAGGATCATTCTTTCTGTATTGCTTATTCCATTCATCACTTCTTGAAAAATGGGTGCTGCAGGTGGAGGCTGGTCCAACGCGGCCATCAAGCAGGTCCCCGCTCCAGCTCGCAGAGCCTATGTTTGGCTGGCGGTTATTTGGGCTTCTTATTGTGGAGGTCTTCATGGTTTTAATACGGCAAATATATCGGGCACCATGAGCCTGTTACCTTTTAAAAGAGACTTTGGATGGACCGATCTTTCCTCGACCACAGTATCTGATTATTCGGGCTGGGTTGTTTCTTCAATGCTTCTGGTAGGTGCTTGTGATAAAAAAGCATATCCTCTCGATATTTTGTTCTGACAGATGTTCATTTATAGGGACAAATCCTTGGGGTTTTGTTATCGGGCCCCTTAGGCGAGCGACGGGGTCGAAAATCCGTTATTGTTTGTGCTGCCATTTTCTACACTATTGGAGCCATTCTAATGGCAGCAAACTTTGGCTCTCTCACTGAGCTTCTTGTTGGACGAGTCATGTCCGGTATTGGCTCAGGATTTGGCATGACTGTTGGACCTATCTACATCTCAGAAATTGCGCCTACTGAGATGCGTGGCATGATGACCACGTTCTACAATATCAATATTATGGGTGGTGTTGCCGGGAGTTATTGGATTAATTATGCTTCATATGAGCGTATATCCCCCGAGGATAGCTGGCAGTGGCGAGCTACACTAGTTCTCCAACTAATTCCGGCGGTTATTCTCTTCATCGGGTTTCCATTCTTCCCAGAAAGCCCTCGTTACCTGATGATGAGAGGACGAATTGAAGCTTCCAAGCAAAGTCTTCTCAAAATCCGATCTCTCGACGAGGATCATCCTTATTTTAGTCGCGAATTTGACGAAATCAGGGGCCGCGTTGATGCAAATGCCGAGACACAATCTGCCTGGCAATCCACTAAATCGCTTCTGGGCACATGTATCACCAATCCTCCTACCCGCAAGATGCTCTTCTTTGTGATTCTTATTCAAACCTTTTTCATCATGAGTGGTGGAAACTCAATTACCTATTATGCGCCGACTATTTTGAAATCGATAGGTCTGGACTCTGCTCAGGTCCTTCTGTTTTCAGCCATCTATGGGATGATCAAGGTTTTCAGTATGCTTTTCTATGCATTCTATCTCACCGATCGCTTCGGCCGACGCCCACTTCTATTGATCGGCTCAGCAATGAATACCGGTTGTCTCATCTACCTCGCCGCTTATCTTGGCGTTGCCGATCTCTCCGGTTCAAGTAGCCCATCACCTGCAGCGTGGATTGCTATCGTTGCAATTTGTATATTTGCAATTGGATATGCATTTGGATGGGCACCTGTCTTTTCCCTTACAGCCTCAGAGATCTGCCCGACGTCCACGCGTGGGACAGTCGTCACGATTGCTTTCATCTATCAGAACCTGCTGAACTTTGGCATTACGCGTGGATTTCCGAACATGACCGAAGACATGCATGCCTGGGGTCCATTTGCCCTTTTTGCTGCTTTCACAGGGTGTGCCACTGTTTGGGTCTTTCTTGCCTTCCCTGAATGCAAAGGGCGAAGCATGGAGAGTGCTGGACAGCTATTTTCTTTGCCCTGGTATAAGATTGGATTCTCCAAGGTTCCAGATGCTGAGCAACAGGCTGCTGAGCATGTTCTAGATCTAGAAAAAGCAACAAGCTGCGAACACCAGGAGGATATCTCGATCAAAGAGAAATCAAGCTCATGATCTAGTTATCAGTAGTATCAGGGAAAGCAATGAATCAGATTCTGGGTCTCAATCATGGTAAAGGCGTAGTTATTTCACCGGTGTAGTTACTAATATAGTTGATCAGCTGTGTAGAATCCGTAGTGTATGCAAAATAAGGAGAAGAACTATAAGAGAGTGTTTCTATAAAAGATCTCTCGACGCGTCACGCTTCTCAATGCTTGGCGCTCGCTTGCCAAGACTTCCGTTCCTCAAGAGCTCTCCGCAATCGTACCTTTGCTTCATCTCCAACTTACCCAGTCTTGCTGCTTTTTGCTGCTTACATTCTCATGCCACAATGAAAGTCGCAGAGATACTATCTGATCTCACCTCTTTGCGCGTGTGTGTAAGTGCCTCTCAAATGGCGATAACCCCCGCCTCCCCCACCTTGGAGCTTGGAGTTCATGTCCTTGCGCGATCTCTCGGCCTACTATAATCAAGTCGGCTCGCGCTAACTTTTGGTAGGATCACAATGCAGCTTTGACCTTAGTGAATGCACACCAGACTACTCTAAATAAACCTTCCCCCTCGAAAGCCGACCTGGTCTCCACGGACGCGATTGGATCCACCGAGAACACGGACCTTCAGCGAGCGAAGGAACTGGTTGAACTTCACTCCGAAGTCAAATCACGGCATGCCAATGGTGAAGTTGATGATGCCCTTCAACAGGCGCGTGCGCAAGTCTATGAAGTCCTCAGGCAACTGTCGTGACGAAAATCCAACTCGCGAACCATAATGTCCCTACTCTTTTATGGCGAATTGGGAAAATGTGAATAACGATGACACGATTGAATGAAATTGGGTATATCTATCAATACATTATAATTCGTAACTACTTTGTCGAAGCAAACTCCACGATCTTATCATGAGCCACGACACGTCCTTCCGTCTTGTCACATATCTGCTTTACGGCAGCCGCCTTCGAGCGAATGTCTTCATCGTTAAGAACATGAAGCAGGGCCTTAGAAAACTCTTTTGCCTCGATTCCAGGAGCAGACTTTCTGCTTCCATGGACTCCGATGCCCAAATATTCCACTCGCGTCGCGCAGTCATAAGTGTCAAGCCATTGAGGCAGAACAACTTGTGGAACTCCAACCCTGAATATGTGCATTAGATAGAGCTCGGGTCTTGAGGGTTTTGATGTTCAACTTACTTGCACGCTTCAAAGTATGAATTAGCTCCTCCGTGGTGCACATATGAGATTATCCTCCCGCTTCCTAAGACCGACATGATATCGGCCTTAATCCAATCGACCACCTTTACCGAGCCAGCGGTAATAAGCGAGCCAAGAACCTTTTGGAATTCCACCGAGCTCTCCCAATCATATCGCAACTTCCAGAGGACTTGAATATCTGGTTGCTTGGCCAGCACTGCTGCAATTCCCTTTGCCATATCAACGGCGATTTGTTCAGTCGGTTTAACATGAGACCCGAGACTGATAAGAATCGTGGGTTTTTGAAGCCACAAATTCAGTTCGGAGTCTGATTCAGAGAGTTCCGGGCATTTGCGGAGAATGGGGCCACAGCTAACGACATTGTCTGGTACCTGAAAGGGGAAATCAAGCTCAGGAAAAGCGGGCGTGAGCTGCAAAGCATCCTTTTCGTACGCATTTGGTAAAGGGAACGGGTTCCGTCCTTCCACTTTCTTCCCATTTTTCACCTCATCTGGTACTGGCTTTCCGAATGCCAGAGTCATGATTATCCGAAAGATCAAATACACGTTATGAAGGACGAGCTTCCAAGGCACGGGAAAGGGAAATCCGGAACCAGTTCTAGGCGAGATATCAGCAACTGAGCATACTTCATCCGCTGGATGATTATGGCTAACTTACACTGGGTACTTCCAAAGAGCCGCAAGCTTGGGTTGAATGACTACCACCACATCCTTGAGAGGAACAGGCCAGAGTACCGTGAATCGAGCCTTTGCGGTATGGCACGCATCAATACCAACATGTAGAATTGGGTCCACAACAACCATTGCCGGTTTCAATTTGTTCAAAACATCCAGACAAGCCTCATACGCTTGTTTATACTCCGACGGTCTCCAACTTTCCATGGCTCGGCCAACCTTGTTGAATCCCAGTGTCGCACCCTTAACGCCGGGCTTATGGAAAAGGAGACCGACGTGGCTGCGAATAGCCAGATCGGTCATACATGGCGAAGGTATTTCGTGGAATTGGGCGACATTTTCGCAACCGGCGCGTTTGTTCAAATTCTTCACCTCATTTGCGACAGGTGCGAAAGATGCGAAATGGACCTGGAAGTCACCTTTGCGCAAGAACTCTTCCGCTACTGCCAGAGCCACATTGCATTGTCCCAATTCGCTATTGGTGAGGAACAAGATGTTCCGCGTCGAAGAAGTCATTATAAGCAGCGCTTCGAGAAGAGAAACAAAAGGGGCGCAGATAGTGTCGTAGGGAAAATCAGTATTTAAGCAAATTATGGGATACGAGATATTGATCGCCCCACTGGATTAGCAGGGTTCACATTCGTTCGATGTGAAGGGTTACGCGAACATCCTTTCCTTTTTGTTGCGGTTATAATGGACCGCAAGCCATGACGACCCCATTGATAATCTCCACTTGGGCCATGTTTCGACTCTGAAGCCCGCCATATGGGTCACAGATGGCGCTGATTCGCGGTGCTGATCCCTTCTTCTCAAACCTTCATCTCGGCAGAACTCTTTTTTTCACCTCCGGTGTTTCTTTGCAGCGTCATTTAGAACCGAGGTTCAAGTTCAAATGTAAGGCTTTGTCATAAAACAAGCTAGAGTAGGATTGAAACATTGGGTGAATGGCTCAAATTTGAGGCGACACGGAAACAGTGGTTGAATGATTGAAAGTAGGGCTCGGGTTGGATTTGTGAGGAATAAGCCCCGAGAACCATAGCACGGAAACTCTATTTCGTGGCAAGATGAACCGTGTTCAGCATGGATGTGGGTCGATCGACACGGAATTCATAACTCGGATTACTGTAAATTCGTTGACAGATAAAGGCGAAGTCCGAGGGCACTGGGCACTGGGCAACAGAGGTCTCTTTTTCAAGCAAGACGATCGCATAAACTATAGGGTTGTCTCAATGTTCTTCGACGTCATGATGGTTTCGAAGAAGCAATATACCGAGAAATGATTCGAGAAGTCATTAAGTCGCCGTACAACCATGTACGACAGCAATTGATGGATAGTAAAGTCATTTCGACAGGGCCAGAAATTGAGGCTGGATGAAATAGTTACCTATGAGCATATACATCCTGGTGACTACCACTTCTTCTTGCTATAGGGCCATACTCGATGAGTATCATCTCTACGAATATGATAGAGACCAGGGGTAACAACCAAAATCCAAAGTTTGAGGGTCTATCATCGGTAGAATTTAACCCGAACCCGGTAAGTATTGCAGGTTCGGCGAATAGGGTTGAATTCCAGAGCATCATACATACTCTGCCGAAACAAACTTCGTGCTTGACGTGGAGTATTGAGTGGGATCCACGATCATATTATGTATGTACAAAGGCCAGGCACGATCTAGAAAGGTCCGCGGCGTGCTCCACATCCTTCTAGCTCCTTTCTTGTTAAGGGTTAAGGCTGATGGAAGCCAATCCGAGTCCTCGCGTATATACATTTCCCCCAATTTGAATTATTTCTTATCAACAGTGACCAGCACATTCTCAGGCCAATACAAGGGAGTCTTTAGAATGAGAGACATAATCTAGGCCACGCTTCAATGTCGCAGCCGAGAAATAATAAGCCGTTTGCCAAACAGGCCAATAATACCGGATTTTCTGCGAGAGGACAGCCGCTCAAGCTCACAGTAATAGAGTTTTATGGGAGTTTTGATAATTTGCGACATCTGAGGATCAGAGTACAGTGCTGATGAGGGACGAGTCATGTATTCCAATGACTCAATTTCGACTCTGCTGATATGGTAAATCAGTCTGCTGCTCCCATGAAGTAGTGGCCTTTGAAGACTTGCCTTATTCGAAATACCTCTGTGGTCGCGCGACCACCACAAAAGCTATCACGACTGATGTTGCAACGATAAAACATGCAACGAAAAACACAAGTAAAAAGACGTGTTTCGGATCAGCATCTTCTATCTCGTCTTCCAAATACGGAAACTCTGTATATGTCCCCGAGAGGGGATCAACTTCTCCATGAAGCTCATAACGAAGGTCGTTTGTTGCCGGAGGTTGAAGAGTAGAATAGTTTCGATCCAAGTAACTCCTGCTTTTCCACATTTTCTCGGAGAATTCTTCCATGGTATGAAGGATGAAAATTTATGACAAGGGATCCAATCTTCTTAATAGGGCATTGGGTCCATGGAAATCAAAAGAAACAGAGCATCTTTCAATATTATCGAATTTGGAAAAAGCAATTCTTCAATGATCACCCGCGCCGTCTTCTAGGTAGATAAATTTCTCAAGGATTGATGGAAACGATCTCTCTAGCCAATGCTTACGGCGACAGATCGTTTCCGTGCGCCCCTTGCCTGCATCTGAACTACCAGTGTATGATCACGGTGTTGGAAGATCTAATGTACATACATTACCCTTACATCAAGACCTCCAGCTGAACGTGTGGGAAATGTACACAGTAGCAAAGCGTTTTAACTTTCATCTAGAATAATGCAGTCCTTTGGACTTGAGAAATAAAAAATGTGAAACAGGCTGCTTTTTAAGTTTGTGTAGACATGTAATGCATCTATGTATACATATGTACGTAGAAAGGATTGCCTCAGTTGATTGATAATCAATCACATATACAAAATTGGAATTTGATCCTTCTCCTCTTACTATACTCACTAAATACCAACCAACCTAAAAGCAACTATAGACTCCGACGTGAACGTTCAAAAAATAACACTTATATAAACATCGGCATGAAAAAAGGGGGGTTTTGCAATTGTTAGACGTCTCTTTTTTTATCAAGATCGACGAGACGCATACTATGTACAAAGGAGATGGCAAATAAAAGGTGGTTACACAGCATGCGATTTTCAGCGAGTATCTCAGGTGGGATCACGATTCAGCTATCCACATCCCCTTTCTTAACTTTATACTCGCGCAAGATAGACAAAACTCCTGTCCAAGTCCCAAGTGGCTGAAAGATCCATCAAATGATGACTCCAGCACAAATTATCAGAACACGGTTCCCCCTTATTTTCCAGCCCCTAGCAAGCTCGAATGCAACACTGCAGCGACTATCCATGCTGATAACATCATTATAAGGTCGACGCATCGCCTTTCTGCCAAGGAAAATCTGTCTCAATTGAGCTTATCAAGGTTTCATATTCAGACGTACGGGGCGTGATGTTGAATTTCCGGGGAACAGGGTGACTGATTACTCCCGGCAAGAATCTTGGGCGATCATCTAGATTAAATTGGTCTTCTTGATCATTCTCGATATTAAATACGGCAAGTGATCGCGCGACTGTCAAGTACAACGTGTTGTCGGCAAGGAACCGACCGGGACATATGCGTCGTCCAAAGCCGAAGACAATATCGTGGGGATCCATTTCGGGTTCTTGTTTATCTGAGACAAGAAAACGCTCTGGTTCAAAGGACATAGGGTCATGATAAGCCACTGGATCGTGCATTAAGCCCCTTCGTCACGTTAGTCTTTACTTAGTTTGTGTATACGATATTTTGTTGGACACTGACCATATGTTAGGCATGAGCAAAGACCCTTTCGGAATGAAATACTCATTCCAGATATCATCTTCAGTCGACATATGCGGAATTCCCATTGGAGCGACTGGATGCCAACGAAGAACCTCTTTCACTACCGCATCAACATATCGCAGGCGGGAACGATCGGTCATTTTTGGTAGCTGACAAGATCCCAAAACTTGCTCGATCTCGGCTTGCGCTTTTCTTTGTATATCTGGGAATAGAGCCATGGCCAAGAAAAACGTTTCGATCGCACTCACAGTCTATAAATGTTGCAAGGTTAGCGTGGGACATTGCCTTATCCGAGTTGAGTACTGGCAGTGGGTACAATACCGTATCGGCACCGCCAGTATAAAGGGACGCTGAGGTCCATTTTGCGATCGTCTCCTCTTCACTCCCAGGCGATGGGCAACCGTTTGCTTTGAAAAGGTTTGACAGATACGACGCTTCGTATCTACCACTCTTCATACACTTCTGCACGAATTTATAGGGTCTGTCTGCAACATCTTCCAGATTCTTTTTCCACATTTGGGCCTTGTGCTTGAATCCAGCCCCTGGAAACCAGGCTGGGATGAATTTGACTGCAATCAAGATGGTTACTGGTGCACACTCAATGAATATAACAAGTATGAACTCACGGATTGGCATTATATCCACTAGCCAAGCACCTGGAGTTCCTGCAATTGAGAAATGCTCCAGAGCTAAGTTAGCCATATGAATCAGAGGGTCGCGCTCGTGCGGCTCGATGGTATAACCATAGGCAATCTTCAGGATTACAGCCCCGGCTTCACTAGAGCGAACGTCATCAATCTTTATAATGGTGACATTGATCTGCGATGTTAGGGCTTACGTTTGAATATGCTCGGAGAGCTTTTTTGGGTCTTTCAAAACACGAAAGAGGAATCTGTGTGATTCAATCTCCTGTAGCGTGTTGTACTGTGCTGCTGCTTGTTCCGATCCAAGATAGGGCTGCATCGCTTTTCGATAGGCACGAAATCGTTCAGAATATGTCTGCATTGCCAGTATATGCTCCCAGCCAACCCTAATGGCTCTACTTTTAGTATCTTCTTGAGCAAAGCGGTATGGACACTGACATTTCTGATGCGAACACCAGCTTTGGACGCGAAGAATGCTTTGCTGAACGTTTGCCGAGGAGCTCCAACGCAGTTTGGATATCATTGAGAATCACTATGGTCTGGCCCATTACTGTTATTGAACTAATCGGTCCTAGAAGGTGGATTTCAATGGTTAGACCCTCTCATACGTGCATTGCCCAGGCTCGAATGGCTTATCGTAGATTACACACCATATAGCTGTTTATGCTTCAGCCAATGCACCCAATCCTGGGTCCCTGGGGCTGGCAGATCGGAGATGTTGCCAATTATCAGCTTTCCTGGCGGACCAGGGGGTAGCGTTTTATGAGAATCTCTTCTTTTCAGAAACCAAGTGATCGCAAAAATCACTGTTGCTCCAATGAGCGCCCTCAAGAGCATGAACGACATGTTAATTTTGGCCTGATGTGTCCTCGGGTAGGTGTCATTAAGGAAGTTGAGGGGCAATTACAAGTCAGAGAAAGATAGCTCAGTGTCTGGGGCTTTGATTTTTTTTAGTCTTGTACTATTGGTCTATTGCCTGACTCTCCGCACGGTCTAAAATGATTGCCCGCTGTCAACGCGGCGATCCCACCCATCAATTCTACATCTCCTAGAATGGAGATCTCGGAAAGTCTCAGCCAGCCGCTTATATTTCGGAGCGTGTTTGGTCCGAGATCCTTTTGAGGAGTCTGTGGATTTCCGTTCCTATGATTGCGTGGCTATTGCTCAACATGCCATAATGCCTTTTTGATGGAAATATCGCACAATCTGACTGTCTGGCTCTCGAATCTCATGGGGTCTATTTGACCCAGTAATTGAGTGATTTCGAAAAGGAAGTGCTGGCCAAACTGCAGCCTTGTACTTTGCGAGGCTGTACGGGCAAGCCCTCAAGGCTCTAAAGTGCCTCGGCAGACTTTCTGTCATCAAATCTCAGACTGTTTCTATGATCTTCCAAAAATCCTATCACGATGCGTAAATCGGCCATTCCTTTTGATCTGGTCATGGAAATTTTTGGCCCAGTGCAAATGATAGGGATCTCCAAGTTCTGTGAATAATTTCACAGATGTCTCCTGGTCTTTTAGACTTTCCGAGTGATTGAAAGGAGAGTACAAGTATCGTCTTTGAATGACTGGCATACTTTTGTCCCATCCTCTATCAATGGCAAATTGTGCAACTTTGATTGCATCTGAGTCGGTGGCATATGCCTGTGGAGTGTCGCGAAAAATGTTGCGTGGCACTTGGTCGAGTAAGAGGATCAATGCTAGCGCGCCCTCTCCTTCGCCTGCGCTTTTCCAAGAATCGAGCTCCCCTTCTTTAGCCTTGTTGTAAGATTCGCCGAGATTTTTGCGCACATAAGCATCATCGGATGGGCTGCCGTACCAAAAGGACTTTTCTTTCAAATAGTCGCGAGATGTTTTGGCTCCGAACCAGAAATCGAGAACGTTTTCGTATGCTTTGATAAGCATTTTTGATCGATTCATGAGGGATTGACGATAATGGTGCCTAGACAATACTATGGCTTTCTTCGAGCGATATCAAGCTCTAAATATGTAACAGACACCGTCAACTGCGAATATCAACTTGACGTATATTCTCCCATGACATCATCAGATCCTTCGGGGTTAAGCCCGGGGTTAATTCGTAGTTCTGACTTTAACCCGTCTTTAACTCCCTTCATGCTTAATCCTTTCGGGAAAGCCTAACTTCAGTCCATCCACATGATAATCGCACTGAAACAGGTCAATAGGCGGGCTATCTGGTTGGATTACTCACAGTTGTTCCAGGCTTCAAGCAGAACATTCGGTATTCGCTCACTTGGCAGACCGAACGACCGAAAAACGAACCACCCATGGCCCACACTCTAAATACAAAACCCAATCTGATATCGTTGACAAAATTATACCTACTATCAAGATAGTCACATTAAGAGCATAAACTAGTTTTTCTGGTTGCTTAAGAAATGAAAATGTCATCACACATTCTTCAAAATGCGACCATTTTGGTTCCCTTGGGTCAATCGAACGACCATGTCAAGCCCTTGAGGGGTCATTCGTTGTTGATTGAAGGCAAAAGGATTGCCAAAATCGCAACTGAAATCAACCCTCCACCAGGGGCTTAAAATATTGATTGTACTGGCAAAATCATATCTCCTGGTTTCATTGATACACATCATCATGTGTGGCAGACACAACTCAAGGGCCGCCACGCTGACCAGACTTTGCTGGAATATCTTCCAACTGGTCGGTGGCAATAGAATGCTTGAAAGTTTTCTGGTTCCAAATATCCTAGTTCTGACTTATATTCCACTGTAACAGGAAATATGCAAAGTTCCAACTACGTCCCGGAAGATGTTTTCTGGGGGGAATTAGGTGGTTGCTTGGAGGCCTTGGATGCAGGAACAACAACCTTGGTTGACCATGCTCACATCAATATCTCGCCAGATCATAGTAGGATCCCTGCTACTCAGGGTATAGAAGTTATTACTAATATGATTTGTAGCTACGAACGCGATTGAGGCGACTGTAGCCTCGGGGATTCGTTCTGTGTTTTGCTATACACCAACATCAAAGGTCTTGACCTGGAAACCAGAGCTTACCACATCTGACGGATTGTTGGATGACTGGGTAATCAATCAATTCGAGGAGCTCGGGTCTCAAGCACCATTTGGGGATGGAAGAGTTCACCTGGGTCTCGCTTTCGATGGATTTATGTTGCCACGAGACCAAGTGGTTTCTCTCTACAACAAAGCTAGGGAATTGGGGACAAAGGTCATCACCAGCCACTATGCTGGACTCTATTTCGGTGAGCATTTCCTAGCAATTTGTTCTTTCAGACGAGGAGCTAAATTCATTGTGATAGGTAACTTTTCGCCGGTCGATACGCTTGAGAGCTACGGTCTTTTGGGACCAGACATTCTTCTCTCTCACGCCACCAATTTGACTGCCAGTGATATCCACAAATTAAATCATGCCAAGGCATGGATATCAATGACTCCAGATACTGAACTACAGATGGGACATGGTGATATTGTTTGCTTCCGCGAAGGTTGCGCTGATATCTGCGCCTTGGGAATCGACTGTCATAGCAATAATTCGGGTGACATGGTTTCACAAATGCGCTTAGCCTTGCGACATGAGCGCGCAAAGCGTAATGAAAAGCTAATAGCGGAGGGCAAGTTTTCGCGCTCTTTGAATCTCCATGTTCAAGATGTCTTCCGACTTGCCACGATCCAGGGAGCTCGGGCTATCAACATGGAAGAAGACTTGGGATCATTAGTCGTTGGGAAGGTTGCCGACCTGGTAGTTTTTGATGGAGAAAGCCCTAGTATAATTTGTGCTTCCGAGCAAGATCCTGTCGCGGCCATTGTCCTTCATTCTTCTGTTAGAGATATCGACATGGTCATCGTCGATGGTCAGATTCGAAAGCAGAACAACAAGCTTCTTCCCGTAGCAATAGCATCGAGTATTCCGGGTATAACCACTTTGCCGCAGACTATTGAATGGAACCAAGTTGCTAGAATGTTGGTTAATAGCCGTGACAGTATTGAAAACACCATGTTGAAAGCAAATGCCACTGATAAAGAGCAGCTGGTTGATGATCTCTTGAAAATGATGCATGCAGAAGAGGGAAAATTCGTCAGACTTTGAGACAGGTCTTAAAGAGAGAAACTAAGTCAAATTTTATATACTTCAAATTTAGATTCTAGTGTCAAATAGTCTGGTTTACGAGATCGTACTACACTAGCCAATCTAAAGATACTTTTGATACAGCGGCAGGTCAGTAGTCAACTTGGAGCTGGGCCTGACAATTGCATGTACGAAAATCAACAGTCTCCAGCTTAAGATAACTTAATATGTAATATTATACCCAGGTGCATGCTATACCCATTTGTTGTTGTACTATGTATGAGTGAATGTATATAGATCCCAAGGCATTAAGACGATCAATAAGGCATGAATCGGCAATATCACACCGCCCTGTCTCATTGATCCACGCCGAGCAGCTTCAACCACAACTTTGCTCTATCTCTTGCTCATACAACCTCCCTACCAAAATGGCGGCCCCCGTGGATGCGAAGCTGCTGAAGAGGACTAAGTTTCCTCCGGAGTTCAGCCAGAAGGTTGACATGAAGAAGGTCAACATTGAAGTCATGAAGAAGTACGCTTTCCCCGGATTTACCAATTTGCCCGCAATCTCAGAAATTAACCTTGATTATAGGTGGATTGCCAAACGAATCTCCGAGGTGAGTTATTGAGCCTAATATCTGGTGTATCCATCATGCCAGAGTGATATCTGGCGTTCGAGGATATGGTCAATTGGTCTACGCGGAAGAATTGAAACTGACTAGTAAACAAGATCCTGGGAAATGAGGACGATGTGGTTATTGAGCTATGCTTCAATCTCCTGGAAGGAGCGCGTTACGTATGTTATCTTGATATTTCATTTCTTAATTGCAGATCTCATGGACGTGCATTGACTAACATTCGCCCTCTTATAACTAGCCCGATATCAAATCGCTCCAGATCCAACTGACTGGATTCCTCGATCGAGATACTGCCAAATTTTGTCAAGAGTTATGGTCATTGTGCCTCAGCGGCCAGGAGAATCCTCAGGGAGTTCCGAAAGAGCTACTAGAAGCAAAGAAGCTCGAATTAATGCAGGAAAAGGTACGGTCCATTGCGACGCAATATTGTAGCACCCGTTTGACCATTCGCAACATAGGCCGATGCCGAAAAAGCTGCCGAGGTAGCCCGTCGACAAAAGGAACAAGAGCAGAATCGAGATCGCGAAATGGACGATCTGAGGCGCAGGGAGCGTGCTGGCCGCGATGGAAGAGGAAGAAGAGGTGGTGGTCGAGACTTTGGCCGCCGAAGCTCGCGATCTCCACCTCGATACCGCAGCCGAGATCGATACCGTGAACCCCCATCTCGTCGCGAATTCGATTCTTACGTACCTTCTAGCAGCCACAGAGGTCGTCGGCCGTCCCATTCCCCAGCCTCTCGATCCCCTTCCCGCTCCCGTTCCCGTTCGCCGCCCCGCCGACAACGCCGCCGTAGCTTCAGCAGATCCAAGTCACCGGATCGCCGAGACCGCATGGAAAAGAGGCGACGGAGCCCGGACTACGGTGATCGAGACAGATCCATGACCCGAAGTGATTCATCCCGCTCACCATCTCCCAGACGAGACCGAGGCAGGCGGCGCTCTGTCTCCCGCAGCGTAACACCACCTCGACACAACCGACACCGAAGACCTTCGAACTCGAGACACCATTCCAGATCCCGCTCGCGGTCTCGTGAGCGACACGGGAGACGCAAAGACCGCGATGCTGGCCGATTGACTCGCAGTCGGAGTGATAGTCGCCATCGCCATCGCCGGCGTCGTAGCCCTGGAAGTCGAAGTCGAAGTCGCAGCCCTAGAAAAGACAGGGGTCGTCGGCGTTCGCTGGAGAGGTACAGCCATGCTGGTCGCAGGAGGCGCAACACATCTTCTGTATCTGCACCTGGTGATAAGCGACGAAAGATAGCTGATGAAGATGAGGGCACCGCGCGTCGTTCCAGATCACCAATTGAAAAGTCATCCGAGCATACCAAAAATGCTGACGCTGATGAGTCGGGTCATTAAACCTCGAAAGCGTCGCAAGGCCTCATGTCCTGCCTATTCGTCGGCGTTTGAATACCCTAATGACATTGACGTTCGTTGCCCTCAGTCTTCTTTTTATCGATAGTCGATGATCTGCAGCAAATCTAACTCTTTTCACAGCCCAGGCCAATATCAAGCTTTGCTCTTCTCGGGCTTTTTTCCACAGCGAATTTCTGACAGGCTTGCGACGTTTGAAATTTCATAACATGCATCGCTCATATGCTGACAAAATTGGTAACTCTATCAGTCAGATAATCGAGGATCCAAACACCCCTTTGCGATGTGAATAGAATAGTAGATCCATTTAGCGGAATACATTCAGGCTGCAGTGGCTGGTCAGATGGTCACAATCACAATACATGCATGATCTTATTGAATTCTACCATAAAGAGTACTAGAGGGTTAATCCAAATCCGAAGTAAATCCGTTTACTTCATGTACACTTCATCAACTACTAAGATTAGAATCCTCCGAGGCGATTTCAACTTAGTATTGTGCTTAAAACTATATGTATAGTTAGTACCTCAGTAATCTCTTCATAACCAAAGGTCCAAAATCACTAAAACGACGCCAGTGGTTAATCAATTTCAAAATAAGGCGAACTATCCCTGCTGTGTAGTATTAAAACACTTCTGAATGCTTGTTATAGCAAGAGAATGCTTCTGCTATTGGACTCTTTTCAACGCTTGTAAAGATCTATTCATAAAGTACAATTTTCAGTAACCAAAAAAGGTCTGTTCAAAGTTAATACATCAATGACAGACAGAACAGATAAGGAATGTACTCCATTGAAGGGGGGAATCAAAAAGGTGCAAGGACAAATCGTATATAAATAACAAGGTAAGCTTGAATCGGCGCAAAGGCCCAAAAAAGCCATGAACCGTCCAAAGCCACGCAGTCCAGATACAGATGTATAGACAGGCAAGGATCTCCCAGAGCAGATTAGAATTAGAATTAAATATCTACAGACAGGACAAAGACGGAGGAGTGAGACTGGGAGTAAAGACGACATGAGACGTCTCCTCCACAGGTCACTCGCCATGTCGAGGGGGATTTGAAGGTCATCTTGTCATAAGAAAAAATAAAACAGAGGCGGTAGAAAGCATTGATGAAATGCTCTTCATGGACTGCGGTTATAAAGCCGCTTACTCGCAGTTGCAGACGGTGGAGGTAACAGTGACAGTGGTGGTGCTGTCAACCTCGCCGCTGCCACCGCCGCTAGGGACGGTGGGAGCAGTAGTAGGGGCAGGGGGCTGGTTAGCACCGCCGCCGGGGATGACAGTAGAGGTCACCTGGGGGATGGTCTCGGTGTCACAGGGAGTGCTGGCACTAGCACCGGGGCCGGAGGGAGAGCCACCAGAGCCACCCTCAGAGGGGGAAGTGCCGGAGGGGGCAGGGCCACCGGGGATGACGGTAGAGGAGACAACAGCGCTGGTCTCGGTGTCACAGGGGGTAGTCTCGGCGCCGTTAGGGCCACTGGGAGCGGGGGTCTCGTGAGGAGAGGCACCAGTGGGGGTAGAGCCAGAGCCGCCACCGTTGGGGCCGCTAGGGGCGGGACCAGTGGGAGCAGGTCCTCCGGGAATCACAGTAGAGGAAACAACAGCGCTGGTCTCGGTGTCACAGGGGGTAGTCTCGGCGCCGTTAGGGCCACTGGGAGCGGGAGTCTCGTGAGGAGAAGCACCGGTGGGAGTAGAACCAGAGCCGCCGTTAGGACCGGAGGGAGCAGGGCCAGTGGGAGCAGGGCCAGAAGGAGTAGAGCCAGAGCCGCCGTTAGGGCCGGAGGGAGCAGGGCCGCCGGGGATAACGGTGGAGGAGACGACAGCGCTGGTCTCGGTGTCACAGGGAGTAGTCTCAGCGCCGGAAGGACCGCTAGGGGCGGGGCCAGTGGGAGCAGGGCCAGTAGGGGCAGGGCCAGAGGGGGTAGAGCCAGAGCCGCCGTTAGGGCCTGAGGGGACAGGGCCACCAGGGATAACGGAAGAAGAGACAATAGCGCTGGTCTCGGTGTCACAGGGAGTAGTCTCAGCTCCGGAAGGACCGCTAGGAGCAGGGGTCTCGTGAGGAGAAGCACCGGTGGGAGTAGAGCCAGAGCCACCGTTGGGGCCGGAGGGAGTAGATCCAGAGCCGCTGTTAGGACCACCAGGGATAATGGAAGAAGAGACGACAGCGCTAGTCTCAGTGTCACAGGGGGTGGTCTCAGCACCGGAAGGACCGCTAGGAGCAGGGGTCTCGTGGGGAGAAGCACCGGTGGGAGTAGATCCAGAGCCACCGTTGGGGCCAGAGGGGGTAGAGCCTCCAGTAGGGCCACTGGGGATGGAGACGGTGATGGAACCAGTGGGGACGCTGGGGGTGGAGGCAGAGCCGGAGGGAACAACAGGAGTGCTGACCATGCCGGTGGAAGAGGGCAGGCTAGGAACGGAGGAAGAAGGCTTGGGGGCACCGGGGATGCTGCAGCCAGTGAACCACTGGATGATGATCAGCTCAATGTTGATACCAATGTCGATGCTGGTGCAGCCACCCAGGAAGGCAGCAAGCTCAGCACGAGCCTCCCAGGACAGGCATTCCAGGCTCTGGCCAGACAGAAGGACACCGAGGGCACCACGGAGGTTGACACTCAGGGTAGCAAGAACAGTCTCGGTCAGGAAGCCGGTGATATCACCAACAAGGCCGGTAACGAGGTCGACGGAGGTGTCAGTGACAGCCAGGGACAGCCACAGCAGGACAACAGACTTCAGCTCAACACCCAGGGAGCAGTCGGAGCCAGACAGCCAGACAGCGAGAGCAGTGCGGACCTCAACGGACAGAGCGGAGGCAAGGTGACCCTTGGCACAGCCCTTCAGAGCGAGAATAACGTTGGCATCAAGGTTGGCGGCGATATCAGCCTCCAGGAAAGCAGCAATGGAAGCTTGGGCGTGCTTGGAGAGAGCACCACCCTCCTCAACGGCGACACCGACGGAAGCACCGACGGAGATGGCAGACAGAGCATCAACACCGATGTGGCCAATGGAAACAAGGTCGGCACCACCCTTGCCATGGATCCAGGCAAGGATGCTCAGCTTGAGGTCGGCGCTGAGGGGGCAGTCGCCGTGGTTGAGCCAAGCAAGCAGGGAAGACTTGATATCAGCGTGCAAGCTAGCAACAACACCACCGTTGGCGCAGACACCAAGGCCAGCCTTGACATCAGCATCGAGACCCAGGTGGGCCTCAAGGAAAGCAGAAAGGGTGCTCTGAGCAGAGAGGCTCAGAACAAGAGTGGACTCCAGGTCCACAGCAGAGAAGATACCCTCCAGAGTAACGTAGATAGACTCCTTGGCAGCAATCTCAGCACAGTGGGGGATGAAGGCAGAAAGGGAAGCCAGAACATCAGCGGCCAGAGTAACATCAGCGGAGGCATCACACCAAGTCAGAAGGTGAGCCTTGAGAGATCCGGTGATCTCACTCTGGGTGTGCAACCAAGCCTTCAGCTCAGCGCGAGCAGAGTGGTGAATCTTACCAGCAGAACATCCAAGAGCACCACCCTCAAGGGCAGCAGCACCGTGAGCACCCAGGCCGGAGAGGACCGAAACGCTAGCTGAAGCACCACCACCCAGAATCAGGTGGAGGATAGAACCGACATCGACAGTGACATCTCCCAGGATATCAGCGATGAGACCGAAAGTCCGGCGGTCGTAGGTGAGTTCGGCAGGGTAGGCCAGAGAGGAACCCGCCAAAGCGGCGAGCATCAAAAGAGAAGAACGCATTGTCGGCGTCTAACGAGTAGTATGTATTGTTGTGTAGTGAGTGAGTGTATAGGGCACAAAATGGCCAACGAGAGTGGATGATCAGATAAAAATCACAATGATCAAGAATATAAAAAAGAACGGTTTACACAACCAAGCCGTCAAAAGAAAAAAGAAAGGCAGACAACCCGACAACGGTCGTCCAAAAGAAAGAACAGTATTAACGATAGACTGTAGGAATGAAGATGTGAAGCAGTGACATCTGGGAGCGAAGATCCTCAATATTTATACAGCCCCCCTGATCGTCTAGCACTTTCATTGACGACTGCCAGTGGAAGAGCCGGATCTCCACTAGCAACTAGCAGAATCCAGCACAACATCCTAGTAGGATCGGACGGACCAGGAGGTGCAAATGCACACTACCCCGGTCTCGACGCCCTGAAAGCCATCAGTCCACATTTGGAGCTATCCACACTTGTACTGTATCCACTCCGCCCCCTTAGGCTCACGGATATCGGGGGGATAGTCTTTGGATCACCGAGGGACCCTCATGTGGAGCAAGGCTGCCAACAAAAGACCATTCGCCTTGATCACGTACAACATCATGGGTGGAAACGGTGCCCGCTCGTGCCGTCTAGTTGTGGCGAGGCCGTCACAGATGGTGTCAGGTTCCCCGAGTAAACTATCGAAGTGGTGGTTTCCATTTGGACTATTCAATTCGAGTCCAAGCTCAAGAGGAAGTAATAGTAATAAGACACTGGAAATTAGGGCAAGGAAGCGGAAATTGGCGTAAACATCCAATTGATCATCAACTTTGAGGTTGAATTTTGGTGTGCTGGCACGATGTACTATGTATACTCGCAAGAAGAGACATGCGAGACCATCAACTAACAGGGCAATTGAGACGAGGATCATCGGGAGAAATGCAGTCATCGTCCACCTGTCCCAGTATCTCCAAGGGAACGATCGTCCTGACCCACCAACGGTTGACGGCCTAGCAGCCGAAAACATATTGGCCTGGGCTATTTTGGGCTTTCATCTTAAAAAAGAGTATCCTGCTCAGGGCTAGCTTGAATAAAAAGGGGTCGAGGCTTGGGGGTAGGTCTTTTTGTGGTTGATCAAATTGGATACAGTATATGGCCGGATACACCATCAACCTCACCCCAAACTAACCCTCTCCCTGATGCCATTGGATCTCTTGTCGTTAGGCTGGGAAAAGTCTGCAAATACCATTCCGAGTGGTCCGTTAGAAGATGGCCCCATATCCCCCTGGGGTTTAGTCCAGGAACATGATGCATAGCCTAGACGGTTTCCAGCCTAGTACCAACGCATCCTGCTCTGCTTTCGAAATCCTTGCGGAGGAAGAAGAGACATGTCGAAACGCCTGGACCCAAGGAAATACAATTGTGCTAAGTTCGGTGGCTATCCGACTGATTTTTCGGTTCCTAACGTTTATTGCTCCTGGATGGAAAGTCGGAGACGTGACCAGATACCGTTTAAGTGACATTCTTCCTGTACCACGGTTGGGTGCATGAGCTCGTTTATGCTTCTTCTGTGCCTTTGTTTTCTTTTTCTTTTCCTCCCATGTGTTGGACACACGCAGATCCGGCAGATTTTCGGAAGGATGATGCAGCTTGCATGCAGATATCGGGATAAAGGTCCACGGGGTTTGGAAGGGACATGAATCGCAGCATTGGAAGGAGTAGCGAGCAAGCAGGATGTGGTCGCAAATTCAGGATTCAAGCAAGATTCCCATCTACGCGGGGCCAATAACACTGAATCCAGACTTGACTTGACTAGGGCTTGCAGATTGGAGAGCTGCACTATGCAAGCCACCGCCCTAATGGCAACGATAGTGTGAGTGCTTGCAGTTCCCTTTCTCAGGGACTCGTGACTCCACCGCGTAAACAAAGAGACTGCCAAAAATGAGTGGTCCGGTGTTGCAAATGTTGCATAAAGACCCATCGAAGGTCATTAATCAGAGCAAACATGACCCAAAAATGGTGGGCCAGGGCCAGGAATTTCCCCTGGGCCCAGGGGTAATTCGACTCCACCAGCCTCTCTCAAGGTGGAGTTAGGGCAGACAATTCGAAACAGGCACAAAGCCAGGGGCAATGGTTAACTTTTCCCAGTCTCGTTTAATCCGTCGAACTATACAAATGGGTTTACCTGTTAAGCTTCTTCGTCCGCGAGACTCCGCAGACTACTGCACCAAAATGAAACTAGCAGTCAGCGTTTGTCCCTTCTTGGCCATCGGGTAGAGAACCGGTTCGTTTGATCCTAGAGGGGCTTCCCGAGGATCTCGAAGCGATCGTTGTTTCAGCATCTCCCGTCCTCCTCCCCAGGTTGGCTCGCTAGGTCTATCCAGGGACTGGTACGCTTGACGACTAGGTGCGACGCCTCCAGTGTGAGATATAGTACCAGTTCGAACTCTATGGGGATGAGAGTTCTTCGATCGTGCTAAAAAAAGAATTGCATCGCATTAGATTGCAGAATCTTCGATCTTGAGGTTGCACTTTTCCAATATCTCGTGGAATTTCCCGGGTTAATTTGCGATGCGTCCGATTTGTAACACAACTTGGTGGGACAGCTGAATTCCCCTCGAGTAGCGTAGCTGCAGAATGCATGATCTGCCGAGGCTTCAGACATCCTTGCCTTGGCCCTCAAACCCGAGTAATCTAATTAACTTCGGCATATCACTTGCCATGTTGTCCGTCAGTTTTCCTTGGACTCGGAAGGGCAATCCAGACGGTCGATAGATCATCTTGCACTGCCCTTTGAAACGTCGCCGCAAAAAGCTTTAACCATCATCGGACGTCATTTTAGCCATCGTGCTTCCTTGTCATTATCCCTGCACTCATCGGAGAATATTCTGTCTCTTTACTTCCGTTGTGACCAATCTACCAACCATTTTTAGATCCATTGGGTCTACTCACCACCCTCCTCAAAACCCACGGAATCTGATAAGCAACGTATTCAGCCTTGTGGAATGCGTGAGTCCAAGAACAAGCCCAGCTAGTTCTCCTTTTGGCCATTACACCGAGCTCTGGGCGGATCCACGATCATCACATCGCCGTAGCGGGTCTGTAAAGCATCACATGGCAAGAACCATACTTTGGATAGTTCTGCAGTCCATTGTTAAAAGCTAGAAGAAATTTTCTACACTGATACCATCGATCTCGACGGCGGAGTTCCGATGCTCCGTTCCATGGACTCTATATTCTGCACAGGACGTATCTCGGATACTGCATAATCTGTGGCACGAGGTATTGTCGCATTTATTGGATGGTACCTGAGTCAAAGAAAATTTCCTGGCGGGGACGAGGCGCCAAGGTGGATCTTTGATCTTTTGAAGGGGTAGATATTGTAGAAGTATGCATGTGAGCCTCTTCATTTATGGTGCTGGTAGCCGACCGCTCCCTTAGAGTCATCCAATTGTTGTCGTTTGGTCGTTACCAGCTGTTTGGATTGCCTGGTACCTTGCATGGATTGAGATGAGATTGTGCATCAAGTGGCTTGGCCAATAATCTTATTTTTTTTGGTAAATGCAGCTTGCCGCTGGTCGAAGACGGAATTGATGATGATTTCTGGTAGGGGAATTAGATAGTAAAATCCAAGTGCAAAAGTACAGAGCTCATGGGATTTTTGTACTTCATTAATCACAATGGTGCATATATATAGAGTCATGTTTACAATTGAGCTTTTGGTAATTGCTACCGTGGTATTTGATGCATCTATTCGCCATGGCTACTAGTACTAGTAGTACTGAAGTTGTTGCTGGGGTCCTTCCAGAAGCAACTAGTATTTGACACCACTACGTATGGCTTTTTATAGTACATTATAGCAGTGCGAGTCACTTGACTGAACAGTGAATGTCTACTAGTAGTAGACATTTTCATCTCCATTTGCTGACCTGGGGTATGCTACTAGCAACTACGCATCGCTTTAGATGTTCGTTTGATGACGAAGCCTCCGGGTCATTTGCTTTACACTTTCACATTATTCGGCTCCAGTCTATTTCCCCGGGCTATCGAATGATTTTCTCGGGAGATTTCAATATTTCTGGGTAGCACACGGAAATAGTAGTGATTGGGTGTATTTGAAGTTAAAGCGATTGGTAGTTTATTGAGATTGATGTAAATATGTGTAGTACACATATGCATGTAATCCGTCGTTGTATAACTATATAACTACCTATAAACTAGGTACGTAGTTTGGAACAAGGGTTGTGAATTTTGGCAGACTTCACAAATGGTTCCATCCATGGATGCTGGAATAACTGGCTGAGGACCAATTTCAGTTAGACACAGCTTGGGAAAGCTGTGTAAAAGAGATTCCCAAATGGAATTGTGCAGGTTGATGTTCTGAGCTGTGGTTTAATGTCCAGTAATATATCCACCTACATAGGTATGTAGAGTGCGATGGGAAAAATAGTTGGGATGACTACAATTTCAAAGACTACTCTATGTTTCCTTCTAGACATCTCTCTGGTAAGAAGTTATTTTCTATCAGTTTTGCTCTCATTAACCGAGAATTAGTATCTAGGTCACGACCTAGTGACCTAATGCGAATGAACTCGAAGTTGTTCGTTTGTACATAGTAGGGGTGCGGGTATAGTCATACTACATGGTTGGAGTATGTGCTAGCGCCATCTCATTCTTTGATTGTTATTGTCATTAGGACTTATATAGAATCGGAAACCAACAGTCAATCAGAACTTACTTGATTTAATAGCTACAGATAATCGAGAAATAATTGATACCCTCTACAGGAACGAATATTCGAGTAAACAGGCCGTAGACATTCTTTGTTGTGGTCATCCGTTACCGTAGCAACCACCAACACGTGACCATATAGCGCGCGTTGGCAGCTTCGATGGAACGGCCATCCTTCAAGCGCAACACAACAAACATTCGACAACCGGGCCACCGCGGGCCACATTGATCCACGACTTCAATGTAGGTGACTGCCCGCCATGGCTTCTCCCAATTCATTATCCTCCGCCTACCACTCCGGTCTATATCAGCAATCGTCTCGTCCGATGTCCCGACCCGCGGTTTCACGCTCGGGTTCCAGACGGGCCTCCCCGGCTCTCCACGCTCAGCCCCGGACAACATCTCGACATTACTCTGGCGACAGTTCAGACGAAGAAGTGCCAGAGCCCAAGTTCAGTGCATCGGTCAAGGCACTTTTAGATGGAGACGGATTAGGATCTTCGCCGCATCTCCAAAAGGGACATGCTGCATATGAGCGTCGCGCTGCAGTTGGATCGAGGCAAAACAGTCAATCGCCTCGAAATGCTTCGCCTCATGATCGATCGACAGGTAGTCCAGCCCCAAGGGTAGTTCGCTTGGGTGGTGTTGCTTCAGCTTCAAGGTTTTCGCGTGAAGGATCCCCTCTGTCTAACAGCCAGAGTGCTGGTTCCGATGCCCACGAACGTCCGAATGACTTCATCACTCCTGCGCCTCGACCACGCAGCGTGAGGATTAATGTATCGCGTAGCCACACGCGATCCCCCTCTTCCATTTCGCCTTCATTGAAGCGCTCCACGGAACGCAACTCGGGAGACGAGTATGGAAGTGGTGATCGATCCGATAGTGATCGGAAATCTCGCCTTGCACATAATGAGGAAGACCCTGTGCCTCATATTGGATCCTCATCAGTTTTGCGCGGTCGCAGCGGCGAGGATGTTGGCCCCCAGAGCTCGTTACGGGTGAAGAGAGTTGGGCGTCTCACCGGCACATTTCTCAATGGCCCTGCGCGCCGAGGTGTATTACGTCGCCAAAGTGAGGAGAACAACGAAGAAAATTATTTGTTGAATGAAGATATCCGGGAGGATGCAGAGCGCGAGGATGAGAACGCTGACTATCAACCACGCAAACCATCATCGCCGAAAGTATCCTGGGCAGACCCGAATCCACCACAAGAAAGGGAATTATATCATCCCGAGCAGCCCGGTAAAGGGTCAGGTGATGGTGTATTTTCAAGGTCATCTTCGCCAAAATCATATGGTTCTCATGCCAAATCGACCCCCGCATCATCAGAGATGTCGTCCAAGTCATCCGGTGCGAAGGAACAGCCGGCCTTCAAGGTTCCATCATTACCGCCGCTACCTTCTGTGCGAGACCAGGAGAATGAACCGCCACCAACTTTTAAACGTACAAAACCTCAAGGGTTGAACCTCTTGGACAAACCGGAGAAGTTTTCTGTCGTGTACGATACCGAAAAGAAGGAGTCCGCTGAAACTCCCGCCGGCAACTCGCCGCGCAAGATCCTCGCAACACGAAGCAGCAACACACCACATCGACCTGCTCCTCCCCCTCCAAAAATGTCAATGCTTGAGACGGCCACAGCGACTGCTGGAGCCTCCACTTCACAATCCAGAAAGAAGCGGACGCAAGTATCTATCAATCATAAGCACTTTACTCGTCTAGACTGCATTGGCCGCGGAGGAAGCTCCCGTGTTTACCGTGTCATGGCTGAGAATTATAAGATCTTTGCACTTAAGAGGGTCAACCTAGAAGACGTCGATCCTTTGACCCTGGCTGGGTATAAGGGGGAGATTGATCTTTTGAAGAAACTAGAGAATGTTGACCGCGTCGTTCGACTTTTTGATTGGGAGCTCAACTCCGACAAACACTCCCTCAGTGTACTCATGGAAATTGGTGAATCTGATCTCGAGAAGATCCTTACCTATCGCCTAAATGCCGAAGACGCTGTATTTGATATCAACTTTGTTCGTTATTACTGGAAGGAGATGCTTGAGTGTGTACAGGCTGTACATGATTTTAACATTGTTCATTCTGATTTGAAGCCGGCCAACTTTCTCATGGTCCAGGGTCGGCTCAAACTAATTGACTTCGGCATTGCCAATGCAATTCAAGACAACACCGTTAATGTTCACCGCGAACAACAAGTCGGCACACCCAACTACATGTCTCCCGAGGCACTGGTCGACTCCAACGCTTCTCTCGGACTGCCTGCAAGCGTTGGTAAAGTGATGAAGCTGGGTAAGCCTAGTGATGTCTGGAGCTTGGGCTGCATTCTGTATAAAATGGTTTATGGCCAGCCGCCATTTGCGAAAATTGCCAAATACTATGAGCGTATCATGGCTATTCCCAACCCTCGTGTACAAATCGACTTTCCGTCTCATGGAGTTGGCGGCGTTCCCGTCCCTCCTGGTCTCATCCGAACTCTGAAGCGTTGCTTGCAACGCGACCAAACTCTCCGTCCAACCATTGAAGAGATGCTGGGTCCACGGGACCCATTCCTACACCCTGATGCCCAGCTTGACGGTGCTGTTCCTGTCACACAGGACATGCTTGGCCGCATCCTTGCCAATGTCGTCAATCATTGCAGGGCGCGCGGTATTCCTAAAGAAGAAGAGCTGGCTGCCTGGCCTGCCGGGTTCTTTGCAAAAATCAAAGCAGCACTGGAAGAAGAAAATTCCTGACCGGTCCTTACCCCATTTCCTTTGTCACTTCATATTCCCAGAACTTGTTCCCTCCTTTCTTTACTCTAGAACGACTTAATGACCGGTGTTGTATGGGATTTCCATTCTTCTGTCTCAACCTGATTGGTGGTGGTCCATTTTACTGATATCTTGACTGCCACTTATTATCTGCTTTTCATGTTCTTTTCTCTCTCTCGCATCGCCCCTTATGGGCTTTGTCTATTCAGCCAGCAATTCAAATTGGTGAATCGGCACAGCGTGTCGATTATCCATTCTGTATATGACTTTTTGGATTCTTTTTCTGCTTGCATAGGGACAATGACTCAAGCATTGGAGTTATGGGAGTTTCTATTGCTTCAAAGTTAGTGCTCGCCTTTAATTGATCGGATTTTTTTCTCTCGTCTTTTCCCAGCTATTGTAGATTTCCAGCCGATCCTTGCCTACTTTACTCGTAATACTAGTAAGACAACTACCTCGGTAGATACTATGTAAAATACGTTTTGATTGAAACCTCGTACTTGTCATTTATGAATTGTCGCGGGGAGATAGATTATGATCTTCCAGACAACCGCATACTCTGGATATAGCGTATACCATGCCAATTTCAAAGAGATCTATTCTCGGTGTCAGTATTAAGTTGAGAAATGCCATAGCTCTTACTTATCAGCATACTATTCCTGGCCGTTCGGAGACACCTAATATAGCACTATCATTTACACTTAGTGCATAACCTGGATATACTAGTAACGCCCATAATTGAAATGGGCATAGAAGCCCCAGAAAGAAGCCGCAAAATTGACATAGACAACATGAGATGTCATATTTTAATAAAATAACCTATACTTTCCATACGATGAATGTTTAGCAGTACTCGCTTGCCTAGCCTAACACTATTTGAAACGTTACGGCGAGTGGGACTTGACCCAAGGAAAACGTCTGCTGACCAACAAACCACATCTAGAAGCCAGTTGCCACTCAAGAGCCAGTTGCTGAGCAATACTATCGAGTCACCCGCCGGATTTGGATATCCTCGCTGGATCTAGAAACCATGTGGCTGGGTGTTAGGGGGAAACTCCACTAATTTTTTGCTTTTTGATCGTCCGCTGCTGAGTGATCTCTATGAGTGGCAATGTATTTGGATTATCAGAATAGCCCCATCGAGACTGTAGCTTACATGTCGAATTAAGATGAGATCAATGTATTTAAACGGGCTATAATTCCCAGAAATACAATCAATATTAATTCTTCTACTGTATTATTGAAGTATCCTGAGGAACAAGAATCATCTTCCGATATTTCCACCACTACTCTACTATCAATACACTTCTATTAGTGTAGTAGATCATTGACCATACAACGAAAGGAACGACATATACACTGGCATACGAACCCTTCACCATGTCCGCCCACTGGAAATCTCTGAAGCAGCGTATTTCAAGCTTTTGGGAGTCCCAAAGAGTCTCCATGGCTGCTAAGGCTGATCGTTGGGATGAGTACGACGAGTGACATTTTTCAGACCGCAGAAGGGCCTGATTCTCGAAATGTATAAAGAATTGAATAATTGAGATGTGAGTTCTCCGAATAAATGGATTAAAAACACCGCTTTTACCCAGATTCTAACTTTGTCGAAGTGCTCAGATGAATTTTCATGAATTTCTGACTTGCTTTTCCCTGTTATCTACTCAAAGAGATGGGCTTTTTTTCTGTATACGATATCATGAGATACACGATAATTTCTTAGTACTGCGCAATGTAATCGACTTTCAATAAATCTTTCATTTCTCAACTAACATAGTTTTTGAACGAATTGCTAGATCTGCGACTCAGAGCGATGTAGGCCTGTACGCGTTCGGAAACTTCATCGCATTCGTTCTCGCAATCAAAAACGAATCCCCAGTGACATTTGGATCAGCAGGAATAAAGTCATGCGGGAAACCAATTTCAAACGGCTTAACACTTTCAAGATACTCAATTTGCTCCTGAGTAAGTTTGATACTCAAAGCCTGAATATTATCCTTCAAATGCTCGACCTTGCGTCCTCCAATGATAGGAAAAACATTCCCGGCTTTGGACATAACATATGCCAAAGCAATGGCAGTGAGAGATTCAATGCCGTGTTCAGATGCAACTTTTGCGAGAGCTTCACTTATTCGAATTTCATCTTCGGTTTGGTGGGCGATTCCACCTGGGCGACTGCGAAGTATTTCTCCGGCATTGTTACGTCTTTCAACCTCGGCCTTGGATTGGAATTTTCCTCCTCCGAGAACATCCCATCTGTAAACAACCAATAGTCAGCCATCGTTTTATCTCTCTTGTGAAGGGAAGCCTCTTGCTTCGAATCTTCGTGATAACGGTGCTTACGGGGCAAGTGCCATATTGAATTGGCGTGCCATAGGTATAATGTCACGCTCAAAGTCCCGTTTCAACAGGTTCCAGCGCCCTTGGTATATGCTGAAAGGTGTCTTTCCGTGGTCAATGGCATATGTATTTGCTGCTGCTACTATCCAAGCGGGTATGTCAGATGCACCCAGGTATAGTACTTTACCCTGCTCGACGAGGATATGAAGTGCATCCATAACTTCCTTGATCGAGGTAGTATAATCCCAGTAGTGGACATAGTAAATGTCTGTAAAAAGAGGTTAAAAACTAGTGAATTAATGTTATGTCTTTTTTAGAAGATCTTACCAATATAGTCCGTCTGGAGATTTCTCAACGAGTCACGAATACTGACGTGAATGGCGCGTCGAGAATTGCCAGAGAAATTGGCAATATGTGGACCTTTTCCAAGATCGTAACCACGATAATCCAAGCTGAACTTGGTAGCTAATACCATCGAATCACGGTTTTGACGGACTTGCATCCACTCGCCCAGCCACTGCTCGGATTGCTGGTTTTGGTATGCGTTGGCAGTATCAATGAAATTACCACCTGCTTCGTAGAAGGCGTTCAACAGGTTGAATGAAGACTCTTTGTCCATTGACCCCATTAAACCAGCCCATGCATCTCCAATAGACATTGCGCCTAATTGAAGAGGGGAAACTCGAACTCCTGCCGTTGAAGATAGGATGCGAAGCCGACCTAACTCAGTGGGTGGAACAGGTTCAGCCATGGTGTCGTGTTGTTGGATACTTTTAGTAAGAGGTTCAAGCTATTGTTCGACCAGCAGCTACTAACGAGAGATTGAGAAATATCGATCTTAATTCAAGATGGAATTCTAGCATTTATGTCCAAAACAAACATCAATCTCTAGGAATCTCGAATTTATAGATCGGCTTGGCAAATGATCGGTTTACGCCCGGAGTTAAGACTCCAAAGACCGAATGGCTCCATCAAATTGGAATTATTTTTCAAAATGTATAGCCTCGTCAAAGAGCATCCAATAATAATAGACGAGTCTCTGACTCGGATTTGAAATCAATATTCTGGGGTTTGAGTGACTCGGACTACGATGTCCCTAGAACCGGATTTGATGATATCTCCGAAGTGCTCCTAACAGTGGTGCTCTAGACAGCGTCTATAATATCGATGACATTTGATGTGGTTGTGACTGAGTCGCAGCGAGAACGACGATGAGATCTACTACATAGCAACGCAGTAATCGATTACCAATGTAGGTTTTAGTATGACCGAGGGACAAACCGGTAGAAGCCGGATATTTATGTGAAAGCTAAGCTAGTCTAACTACATTCCCGGAGGAATAAAAGCATGCAGGATACTTTTCGCCCAAAGACCAAAGACTTGGGAAAATGCGCCATGAACACCGAAGAAATAGCGTGGTTAATCAACCAGATCATATGAACCATGAAACAAATCAAGCATAAGATGCTCGGAGAGGTGGTATCGAAGACAGACGAAGTCTGCCGGAGGGAGGTTAGGGAGTAATCTTGTCATCAGAAAGTACATCTAGACGAGGAGAACACTAAAAGTCTGTTAGCTGAAAGACCTATGTTTGGTAGATGCATAGAGGAGCTTACGCATTGACGCAACCATCATTTTCAGGCCTGTTGAGAATAGTCAGTTTTTTCCCCGTTAAATGGTACAAGAATCCGCAAAAGACTTACACATTGGTGACCTGAGCCCATTTACCCCAGACGACCTTACCGCTGGTCGTAACAAGACCAAGCTCGGAGACGTTGACCTCAATAATTGTACCCTTGGTCAAAACACCGAGTTGGGTGTACAGAGGGTTCTGGGGGTTCTTCTTAACGGACAGAATGGGCAACTGGACAGTGACACCGAGTTCGGGGCTGTAGATAGATATTAGCACAAAGCTCCGTGAGCTCTCGCTGAGAACCGAAATAACATACTGAGTCACATTGGCCTTCTTGTAACGCAGACCCATGGGTCGGATGAATCGCTCGTACTTGACGGGACGACGGGTGAAGTCGTTACCAACGAAGGTGGGCTTGGTGATCATGCGCTTCCAGGACTTCTTGTGGGTCTTCTTTCCAGTGTTGACAACCTTGAACATCTCCTCTTCACTGATACCCTTAACCTTAGGCAGGGGAACGGCGAACTTGGCGGCCTTCTCATTTCGCTTGTCCTTAATAGCACTGGACAAAGCCTTGGCGTTGGTGGCCTGGGATCGGTCGAGCAGGTACTGGGGCAAGGGAGTCTTGGAGGGCTCGTCGGGGGCGGAAGACTTGACATTCTTCTCTTCCTGCTCCTTGATGCGCTTCTTCATCTGTATCTTCTCCTTGTGGCGCTTCTGCTGGTACAGCTTGGCCCTCAAACCACGGAGATTCTGGGCATCGTATGACTGCTTATGGGATTCACGGGCATGGCGCTTACGAGCTCGCTCATCATGATCGAGTCGCTTACCGTGCTGCTTTTGCCAGCGCTCGATATACCTGGTGGGGGGTTAGTTGGGATCGGGAATTATAACATTGCGGTGGGCGGGGTTGGACGAACTCGTTCTGAGGCTATAGGTGAAAATATCGATTAGAAAACTTTGCACACGCAGAGATTAGACAGGGAATATCCAATGAACATACCATGATGAATGCAGAATAAGTACCGCTTGAAGGATGAAGTTGAGGTCTGCAAGATCTAATCGCGAAAAAGTTGTTTCGGCGGCAAAGATAGAGTAGCACGTGACTTCTTATCAACCGGGGCAACCATAAACGGAAAAAATCAAATTTCACAGATTGAAGAATGGAAGAGGATGATATAACGGAGACTTTATTTTCTATTGAAAACTATCTTACTCCTCTGTCTTATCTCTTTTCTATGGCAGAGAAAGATCGAAAGCCCCGAGTACAAATGTCTATGTCTGTAATCACGTGACTACGACAGACGAAGCGGCCGTCGGCGCCGGCGTGGATTTTCTCGACCGCAACGGAGCGCCGTCTTTGCATCCTCAACGACCAACAGAGCCATTTCCGCCCTCAATTCTTCTTGAGTGCTAGGAAAGGTTCTTTTACAATGTTTTCTCGCTCTATCCTCCGGGGCTTTGCCTCCGAATTGCGATTCGCAGCCCCGTCCTCGATTTCAGCAGCTCCCCTTCCTCAACGAGCTTGTCTGCACCAAACCGCTTGGCTTCGCACGACTCAACAACAGTCTCAGTCTCAACCTCACTCTCCGAACCCTGAAACCCCCCTCGGAGCCACTCCCCGTGCACAAGATACCCAGCCAGAGACCCAGCAGGGCTCTAAGGCACCTTCTACCCCGACCTCTACAATCAACACCATCACTCCTCAAACTCGCGCAGATGTCCCCATCCAAAAGCAACCCGTTGCACCTACTTTCGACTCCCCACTTGAAGTGACCAAGTCCGTTATGTCGAGCCTCCCTCATCTGGCTGGACAGTCTCCACACTACGTCGTCGCCGAGCTGCACTCGCGTCCTTACCTTTTGACCGCCGGTGATCACCTTCGTCTGCCTTTCCTGATGCCCAAGGTCAAGCCAGGTGACATTCTTCGATTCAACCGCGCTTCTGCGGTGGGATCTCGCGACTTCACATTGAAGGGTGCTCCGCATGTTGACGAGCGGTTGTTCGAGTGCCGAGTTCGCGTGACCGGCACTGAGGCCGAGCCCCTGCGCATCAAGGAAAAGACCAAGCGGAGACAACGGCACACCAAGACCGCCAAGAGCAAGCACCGCTACACCATTATGCGTGTTATGGAAGTGCGAGTGAAGACACCAGAGGAGTTGCTGGAAGAGGGCGCCGTGGTGGTTGAAGATGCCGAGGACACACCTAAGATTGAGGCACGGTCATGAAGTGACTCGTGTAAAGTTGTGTTTTCGGCCGAGGAGATTTAAATCAAGCGAGTCAAACTTTGTTGTTTAATGCTTGACGAGGATGTGATGCATTTTTTGCAGCATGTTTTGTACAGATAGATGGATTTCGCAGATCCTTTGTGCATTGTATTCTATATCTATTTTTCAGCTTTATCTGCGAAAATTGAAATGTCAAGAACCGAATTTACTTGATAATCTTATTGGTTTGCGAAGTGAATACTAAGACTATGTAGTACACTACGCCATACGGCATCCATGGATGACCCATGCCATTGGCTATCAAATGTCGTAGGAGCTCATCAACGATGCCTCGCAAGTTTTTCAAGGTCATTCTTTGAAACAATGTTTTTAGAATAACTACCATTGGCCTTTTTTTCGAGCCGTGTCATGACGAGGATACATGCAATATCAAAATTTGGGGTATCACTAGATCTTATGCTCAATTTCCACTATAGAAACAAAATTCGCAATCAGTCATATCATGCAAATGAAACCGGTCGTAAAGCTTGACTTTTGCCTTCGTCATTACTTTTTCCTTCCCGCAGCCACGAATACCGTTCACCAGGAGCAGATGGCTGAGGGTCTGAATATTGCGGCTCGCTCTTTCGCACTTCTTGCGGACAAGATGGTACCGCCATCCCGGGGCTATTCTCTTCATCTGCACACGAGTTACGTAGAGGGAAAGATGATCTTTGAGAAGAATTTGGTGTACTCCCTGATCGCCTCTCGGGAGTATTACTGGAGGCTCCGTACAGCCTACGGACGAGAGGCCGAAGAGTCGGCAGACATGCACAAATGACACCAACCGATTGTTCAATGGAAGACCATGTCGACGGGGTGACGCTAACGTACGTGACATCTTCAAGAGTAACAAAGTCAAAACTCACGATTCGGAGAACAGACACCACGCAAACACTGCCACGGTTAGCACAAAGTCACGGTTTCAGCATCGAATGAAGACTTACAAACCCCCCAGAAGGAATATTCCGGTCAGAATGAGCTTTTGTCGAGTGGATGTTTGTAATCTCCAGGCCATGGGATATGGAAGACAAAGGACTAGTATGTCTAATGCCATATTGGCGAATCCGTTCCAGCGGAAGAAAGCGACTTCGTCGATACAGTATCCAGGTAAACTCGGGTCCCAGAATTTTGGAACTGGAGAGCACGATACAATCGATACAATTGTGCAGGATATGAAGTATGAGACTACAAGGCCAAACGAGATCCAAAGGGCCCAGCGAAAGGTGCGCACGACACCGAAGATTCGGTAGTATAGTAGGAGAAGGGAGATTTTTGTGAAAACAGCCGTTGTGAAATAAATGACTTGGCTGCCAATAAAAGTCTACATTGGAATTAGCTAAGGCCTCTATGCAGCGGGGATAGGGAATTATATACTTTTCCAAAGCTTTGAAATGTACCATCTGTTATCTGGTAGTTATGTTTTCCCAACCCGAATTGAAGAACTTGGGCCCATCTTAGAGCATCCATAGCCCAGTTGAGTACCTGCAACATTAGTGTATCAGCAAACGTTTCTGTAACAGTCTTGCGCGGTGCCATTTGAAACACCTACCAGAGATATCACGATAGTATAGTCATCCCACCAAAGTCCAGCTCGTGAAACATACCGGGCAACAAATCGTAAGACCACTACGATAGTAGCAGGAATGATAGTAGTCAATGTTCCAACCCATATCCGCCAAGAGATATCATCGAGGGGTAGATCTTCATATTGGAGTGATGACATTCAGATCGGAATCAATGTGTCTTGAAGAAATCGACATGTCATATCCTCAGGACAGGGCTGTCCCCATGGAGATCGGCCCTACTTATAGATAGGCACTCCTCTACTAGGCATGCGGTTCCAAAATCTTGGAAAAGTTTATTATACAATTGATCATTCTAGCAAGACTGAGATCGAAATCTCTATCAAAATTTAATGACCCTTAGCTATTTTTTGTTATTGTCCGGGGTTCCCTCGGCCGACGCGGGGAGTGCCGTGCCATACGTGGCTGTGGCGTTTTTATTGTTCGTTCGGCTTGCCGATTTCGCCGCTTGTCGGGGGCCTCCGCCCCCGGCATAAAGTAGGCGTAGCACCCGCTCCGGCCGAGTAGATGGGAATCCGGGGTACAGGAAAATCTCTCCGCATAAGCGAGGCCATGATATCATGGTGAAGATTCAGGCTCTGTTCTGTTTGTATGACACACCGGTATACCGAATTTGACGGTACTGTGTCGGTTCAAGGCTATGCGCCGCTTGAGGTGACTAGGTTGGCTTCAGGTCTACACAGGATACGGAAACATCTTGGCTCAGTCTCCTTCTTGGTCTTCATAATGACCCAGTTGCCTAGAATCATTTCTATCCATGATATGGCATGCTTCAAGTTGTCGTAACAATAATGTGGGTTAGATCTTATGGCATGAGCCGTACCATAACGGCGGTAGTTATTAGTTATCTATGATTCATCATGTACAGAGCAACGAAGTTCAACATGCAACACGTCTATACAAAGCCACATACACAGCCACCAGTTACCCGAGTGAACTATCAATCTGTATATAAGATACTATAATCGGAAGGTGGTTGAGCTATCCGAGATGAGGAATGTATTTACGGGTGGCTAAAAGGCTGGAATCTGTACCAAACCCATGTCACCTTCCAGAGCTAGAAATAGTACCCCAGTGTTGCCTGAGCCACAATCATGCAATAAAAACCTCGGTTCTACCCAGAGTAAAAGGTTAAAATACAGCCTCGATGACGACATCGAGGCTGTATTTTAACCTTTTACGAAATGGCTTGAGTTATGAAATATGCTCAAATATCTTGGAACCGGGATGTTGTTCAGCCAAGTTGGCGCAACCCAGCTTCTCGAATCTGCCAATAAAATTCAAGAGATAATCATTGCATTTCGCTGAACTTATGACTCTCCGCAGTTTTAACAAAATCATATCCCCAGACTCAGTACTCAAAAAAACCTGTAATAGAGATCCGCGATCTTGGAACTTGAGCTTGAACCTCGCCTACTATGAGTCAAATAAACGAAGATTCTATCTAAAGCAAGATACTGCACCACCTAATGGCTAGACACCTTGTCCAGAAGACGTTTCAAGGGTCCGTATTGCACGTCTAATATTCACATGCAAAAATATCTAGAACATTCATATCAACCTCTTATATCAGTCTGAACCTTTCTATTCCCTTCTGTTCATGAAGGTAGATTCAAGAACCGAATCCTCGAGTCCTATGAAAGCACATACAGTACCACTAACATCCTGCCCGACTACTGCGGGGCATGCGACTGACCTGATTCTTTTTACAAATAGAAATCTTCGATGGGTAAGTGTGACTCCTCGCATCATGATCAATGCCAGCAGGTGGAGTATAGTCTGATGTGAAAGCCAATAAAATACTGGACCGCCGGAAACCGATACATCATCTGTCTACACCGGTTATCCCTGTTTATCTCTGATTCCGAAGTTGAATTTCTTGGAAGAGTCATAGAGAATACAGTATTGAGCAGTATTCCAGTAGGTAGAATGGAGAAGGCGAGGCTGTGAAGCGAAGGCCAACTTTGCCTGAGTATTTTTGGAGAGTTTATTGGTAGTATACAGCGTGGGATATTAAGCCCGTCAGACGGAAGCTCGTCAGTAGGCACGGCCGATATTTGTGTTCTTTCAAGCTGTTCTAAAAATAGTGAAAAGTAGAGTGAATGAAGAATCGTAATTCATGACCATCTATATCATCTAATATGTACATTGAAAATCCAGCGCGTTCCGGGGTAATCCAAACCAGTAAAAAAAACCATATTGAAATCCATCATTTAAAGCATTGCCCGATCCTTTTGTGACAATGTCACTTGTGAAATCCAGAGAAAAAAAAAATCATGCGCTTCATGTACGTTTTCCGTGACGCCAGTCGTGAGGTTGTGAAGGGTATGAGTGAGAAAGAAGAGGGAGGTGAGAAATGTTGAGAGGTGGGATGTTCAAAGCATAGGTGCATCGTTTTCGTCAATGTCACTAACAGACGTGGCAGGAGAAGCAAGTCCAGAGATAACAGACGAGGAGCCCGGGCCATGAGTAGCTTCTGCCTCGGCCATGGCATCGTCATAGGTACCGATGAGAGAGACACGGGGAGCTTGCTTCGCTGAAGCCATGAGTTCATCGATATTAGGTTTAGCGGGGACATGCTTGTCGAAGGCGGTTGCATTGTCGAGACTTTCTAGGGCGAAACTCATGAATTCGGCATTCTTATGACTCACGCTGAGTGTCCAGCGGTACTCGCAAAGTCGAATGCGATAAAACTCTGCCTCTTCGCTTGTAGGAGCTGTGATGCGGAGTAGCATGCCGAAGGAACCGATGAGCGAGAAGTTTGTTCGGGCTGAGGCGGGCCAGAATGAGCGCAGGTGTGCTGGGCGTAGACGGTTGACGAAGTCCATTGCGGAAATAAGACGGGTCTTTGCGGCGGACCGACAGATATGGGCTAGGTAGGAGTCTGTGCCGTCTGTTGCGAGGGAACGCACGATGCAGCGGTGTAAGGTAATTTCGGTGGCGAAGTAGGCGAGATGAAGGGCACCATTGCGGGCGTGTTCGTCGGTGATAGTCTCGACGAGTTCACCGGTTGATGATTCCATTTTCAATGCTGCAGGTAGGGAGGAGAACCATTCTTTTAATCTGATTTGGGCTGGCTTGGCCTTTTCGAGGATGATGCGAGTCCGCTGATTGCCAGCGGCGGCAAAATCCTCAATGGCTCGAAGTGTATAGAAACGGTCCAGAATATCGGAAAGAATAGTTGTGAGAGCAACCATATGGCAGAATAGAAGTGGACCGTGTCCAACAGCTGCCGAGTCGTGGGTAGAGTCTGTGCCGGAGAGAAATGCATCGGAGAAGTCATCCTCAACAAGATCCTTGACCGTCCAGTTGAAAGCGAAGATCTGCGAGGGTCGGCCGTGTACTAGAGAGGACCACTTATCCTGCATATAAAGAGCCCAAGCAAGTCGTTTCCGTAGACCCTTCTCCCACGTCTTCATACGCCAGTTCGAGCAATCTTGGTGGAGGCCCAACTCAAAGCATGCAGTCACTAACTGCCCATTCAATGAAGCCGTAGCCAATGTGGATTTTTGCGTCAACAACAGACCAGCCTGAATAGTCGAAATACTGGGGAATGGCAGGGATTCAATCAGCAATTTCAACGCTGTGCTCTCTAGTCGTGCGGCATCTGGACGACGTGCAGTTTGGGAGGAAGCACCAACGTCAACGAACTTGAGAGTAAGCACGTAGACAGCGGCGAGAAGTAACGGAGACAATTGGCGTCGTTCCCGATAAGATTGTCGAAAAGCATCTTCCATTAGGATGGGGAAAGAAGGGTGAACATGGTCGAAGAACTTCTCAATCAAAGTTGCCCCATACGGAGCCACCAACCCCTCAATAGCATCAAGTGACCCTGTCTGCGAGTCACCGACGGGTGGGGTATCAACGACACGCATAAAAGTACAGTCATCGGCACATCGTCGTATGCGAGATTCATGAACTGTGCATTCGTCATATTCGTCTAGTGGTAGGTACTCGAGGAGGGCCGGCTCTAACTCGGTGGTCATGCCTATATGTTGGGTGGACTGATTGAAGAATCCGGGACGAATCATGGCGCCTTGTTGTAAACGTACTGAATCGGGAGGATGAGATTGTACCGAAGGTCTTGAATAGAACGAATTAGTTTACCTTAGATCATTTTTTTTTTGTTTTTGGGTATACTTTCTCTCCAAGACATACCGTTTGACAGATTCGAGTTCTTGCGGAGAATCTTCTAATTTCCGCTTCTTAATTGGGGCGTCGGCTGTGAGGGTGAATGTACACTCCTGTCGATGAAAGTCACAGGAGTAGCACTTGTTGACGAGTTCATTCATAGCGCAACGGCTCTTTCGACGAAGACAAGCGTCACAGCTGGCTCCATCCCTACCCAATCGGGGTAATGAAGAGTGAACGGAGATCGGCGAGGGAGAGAGATTGGTAGAAGTAGAGGGGTGTCGACGGTGGAGAGAAGGTGAGTGGGAGGTTGGAGTCGCCGTTGAAGAAGGCTGGATAGTAATAACGGTCGCCATGAGGGTTTATAGCGGGAGATAATGAACCCCGAGTATTGAAAGGTGGGAAGTCCGGGGAGTCCGGGGAAAGTAGGAGATAGCAAACAGTTCAGATGAAAGATACTGAATAAGCTTATCACGACCACCACAAGGAGGCAAGTTGTTATCTGGTGAAAATTGGAATATACCGCTTATGCTGGAGATTAAACGGTGTAGTGTAGATCCGTACTATAACTAGATCCCTGGAATGTAGCTAGACCCGATATAGATGGATATCAATGACAAGCTGTACCCGCGAGAGAGTGCAGCAGGATAAGATGCCGAATGGTGCGTTCGGTCATTCCTGAAGCCTTGAAGATTGAGGTTGAGGTTGAAATGTAGAATAATAAAAAAAGTAAAGAGATAGTCTAATCTGGAGAAATTGGAGGATGATGACATCGCTATTAACTCGACCGAAAGCAGACGATCGTTCTTTTTGCTCTCGTAACAGATTGGCCCCAATTAGCACGGTGAAATTGTCATTTCTGATAAGACAGAGAGATGTGATTGGTTGGATTGGACTGTTACGTACGAATTAATCGGGCGGTCCAGTTAGAATCCTGCTTATGTCATTCATTGTAGGTAATCACAAAAACCGGAGATGTGTACACCGTGCAGTAAAGTAAGTAACAGTATACATATAAAGTAGTACGAGATATCATATTTATATCCTAGATATAATATTGATAGTCTAGAAGAACAGTATAGTATAGATAAATTAGATCATACTGTAGTTAACTATCTGTATATAATCCAACTGAACAATTTACAGGTTACTACGGAGTATATACTAACTACTACATATGTACTGTATTGTATATAACTATGTACAATGGGTACAACCAATCGGCTGCCCATGATAACACTGAACAGAACCAATCATCACCCCACATCCTGCAAGTTTAACGAGTTTGAACGAGTTTATCCCGCCCCACGGTGGAGTCCGGAGTTCCTCGATTCTCCTCCCCGACATGTGCTCGCCTACTCAAAAACGCTGACCCGGTCAATCTCGGATCGACACTACACCACATATATTACCATTGACTAAGAGTAACCTGATATCGGCACGGCTAAAGGTCGATGTACATAGTATGACAATACTAGTTATTTGTTGTATTGTTGTATGTATACATATGCAGATAGAAATAGAGCCGCCCTGATTGGTCACGGACTTTCCCTGACGCCAAACTCCATGCTCCCAAATTTAAGCTGCACTACTATATTCAGTAGTCATAGTCATCTATCCCAATAATCTCATAGATTGATCACTCTGTAAAGTTGCGCAGCTTGGTCAACTCATCCAGCAATTCCTGCAAATCCCCATCCCCAATCTTATTTTGCAAACTCGGGATCAGCGATTTCGCCTCCTCCGCATTATCGCAGCACAAACTCCCTATTCATTCAATTCGTCAGCCGCTGTCCCCATTCCTGCCGAGGTCATTTCCTCTTTAGTCCTTTTCCCGTTGGAGTCAAAAAAAAAAAACCAGGTTTCGACCTGAGTTGAGGGGACTCATCTCCGTCGCCACCCAAGGATCCCTGAGCCAAGATCATATTTGCCCCCTCTCCACCCCAACTCTGGTCCGGAAAAATGGAAAACATAGATCCTGGCCTTCAAGGCAAAGAATCACGGCACTTGGAAACTTACCCAGTTGCGATCGCTCAAACATTTCCAGTTCCGTGTGCGAGTTCAGTAAACGTTCCACCGCCTTGATATTCTCTTCATCCTTGAATCGCGCAAATACATCTAGATAAACCAGGGTCTTATCCAGAGTCCTACAGCAACACGAGTATCAGTCCTCAGTTCTGCCATACATCTCACCAATTCTTCTCCAATATCCCTAATCACAGCAGCCAGGAACCACCCATGTAGCTAGAACACCTCACATCTCTCACTGCTGAACAGGAATCAAACATACTCAGGCTCTTCATATTTGTTCCCACCACGACGCTTATTCTCCAAAACCTTGTGAATAACCAGTCGAGCCTCAGACAACGACAACGTATGCGTATTCTGATCCGCCCCCAATTTCAGCGTCGACGCCGCCTCCAGCTCGCCCTGCGGCAACACACGCTTGCGATGCGTCGCTGGTGGTAGTTGAATGTGTTCCATTGTGAATCGGAGTCCGTTGGTGCGGTTGTCGTACGTCGTGTGGTTGGTTTCGATTGCTTGTTGGATCAAAGGTACCATCTCGAGGTTGAATCTGCTGGTTCGTTGGGCAGTTCGGGGCGGTGAGTCTACCACCTTGTGGGGCTCCATGGTACAGTATCCAGTGATGCACTCAATCTGTGTAAAGCGTAGAAAGTGTTTAATGTTGAAATGCAATAAGTTGCAGTGAAGAGTGAATAGGAGAATTGAAAGAAAAGAAGGAAATCGTAGGAAATCGAGTGTTTGCCCGGTCAAAAATTCTGGAAGGGCAGGTACGTCGTGTCTGGGATCGTTCCTTCCCTCCTGAAGTATATATTTGGGTCTTCACCATGTAGAAGGACCTCCTTAAGACCTCATCACAATGGCACATTGCACTGTAATCATACTACGACCATACCAAGCCAGAATTTGCATTTGAAATTGGAGTTAAAAAAGGGTATCTGTAATTTTGTCTATCCTATATACTTTTTTCGCTCCTGACAAATTACTTCCGAAAAGCAACCTCAGGCGGAATGCGGAAACTGGCACAGAACATCTGCTTCTTTGGACTAACCAGTCTCACATTGTAAATAGCCAATTCAATAGCAGAATTTCCACTACCATCCACACGATCCTCAGGAGTAATCTTGTACCCGATACGCTCGGAGATACGCTCACAGATATCAACATGATCGTCCAGCTCGTTGTCCGAGTGTCCAGAGAAACAGTAGACATGCACCATGGGCAGCTTCTGAGAAGTTTGAGGCTCGAAACGGGCTTCCTGTCCTGCATACACGCCTTGAAAAGCGTCGAGGAATTCAATAGCGGTGGCGGGAAGATTCATCACATAGTGGTCCACGACGGAGGGGCGATTGTATACCTGAGCTGGGGCCTGAGGTTGGGTTTGAGGTTCTTGACTCCCATCTGCCTTTCGTTTCTTCTCTCTTCTCGCCTTTGGTTGAATTGTAACAGTGACGGGCTCAGCCTCAAGAAGTTGCTTCGCTGAATCACGGATGAAATCCCTGCCGTCCTTGTTGAACGGGGTGACAAAGTCCGCGACCTTGTTACGCTGAACGGCGTCCTCCATGACCTCATACCCGTGCGGGTTCAGATCATTGGCCCAGACAAAGATTCTCTTCTTTCCAGCTGGCACAGCGAAAGGTCCAACGCCCGCCATCACGTCGCAGACCATCTGTCCTGGCTGGAACTTTTCCACGAGGCGTCGATGCTCGGTTTCCAGACGACTGTTCCAGTATACCCGGGCATAATCGAAGTGGAATTCACAGTCTTGTTCGTGCTGCACGACATTCAAATCATTGTCACCAACTAGAAGCTCGAAGGGAAATGTGCGGAATTGGCTCTGCGAGCCGACATCTTCGGTCTTGTTGATGACGGTGCGGACGGTGGGGTTCTTGTCTTTCAGGACCTCGGCGATGAGGTGCTTGAATGGGAGCCAGTGCTCACGGAGGTTCAAGTGTACTGCTATTATTAGCTGTTCATTCTTTCCTTGTGATTAACGTATCACTAGACTGTTGGGCAGAAACATACAAACGTGCCCCACTTGTGTGAATCCTTGGGGGACCTCTACGTTTTCCTGCTCGGGCAAAATGGCGCTCATGATCTCAGCTGAATTGTGTTAGTGACTTCAATACCGATCTTTATAAATGCGCAGCCATTGATCATACCATAGCTCCAATAATCGTACTCCAATGTAAGGTCGAAGGGTGCCACAGCCATGGTTCCCTTCTCCACGAGCTCAGTAACAGTGGGCGACCAGGTTGACTTGTCTATGATAATATTATAAGCCCTCACTCTCCCAAAAAAGTGTAGCTTCAATCTCAATGTACCCACCATCATGCTTCAATGTCTCTCGCAGCAGGAGCGCCTTCCGAACAGATCCATCCTGCTCCTTAATTTCCTGTACACTCGACAGCCGCGGAAGCGCCAAAAGATCCTTCGTCGAGGCCAATTCTTTGCGCAAGCGTGAGATCTCTGAGTTACTGAAGATCTTGGCCGAGGCAAGGGGAACGGTCTTGCGAAAGAATGATCGATCGAGAGTCCGCATTGCCCGGTTGACTGGTGGGCGGAACATGGCGGGCAGTTCGCGAGGGACCTGGATGCGCTGGTCGTCCTTCGACTCCATCGAGAGGAGAATAGTTTCCAGTAGGCTTGAGGTAGCCTGGAGGTTTATAGTGTTTCAGTGGGAATCGTATGAGTTGACTTGAGCGCATCGAATAATCCAAATTGCGCTTCTTATCAGCCACGTGATTTGCTTATCACGATACGCCTTGCTTAATGGGGTTAGCTCGGGTGTTTATGTATAAGAGACTTGCGAAGGAAAGATACTCGAATGCTTGGAAATAATAGAAGATGATTCTATTCAATCGATACCTGCTGGATTTCTGGGTATATTTAATGGAGCAGTTGGCCTATTCACGAATGTTTGGAAAGGCTGGGATACATGAATGGGATGAAAGAGTACAATGCACCTCAATCTTGTTTTTAATTCTACACGACCGCGCGATTAGTGAACCATGGGGTATATCTACATAAGCAACTATAAAGTAACTGAAATTGCTAGTAAAACATAGAACATTGACTCTTGAATGTACTGGTATTGTCATAAATCATTAATTTACCATTGGAAATTTAGCAACTTCCAACTCATTCGAATCATCCACTGCTCATAGAATCAATGATACTTTGATCCATCTCTTTCTGTGCCCTTAAACTTGTAATACTATCTTGCAACCGTCTTATCTCCGCATCTTTCGCCGAAAGCTCTTGTTCCTTTTTCTTCAATGCTTGTCGGGTGATCTCTCTTCCCTTGTTCACACCTTGCAGCTTCAGATGATGGCGATTCAGAAGCTCAACTAGCTCGTCTCTCGCCTGATTAGGTAGGATCACGTTATGCTTCTCAATGATTGAGTTTGCTTCAATCGCCAAGCTAGACATGTCGGGCATATTCTCGGAACTGAAAACGTCCCGGTATTTAGTTGGTGTTGGAGTCATACATAGCTCCGCTGAAGACGGAGGATATTGAGAAGGCATAGTCGAGCGGGTAGAGGCTGGAGTTGGTATTGTTGTGGAGTTACTTGTGGTATCATGGTCGTAGAAACTAGACTCAAATAACCTGCGCTTCCCGGGCGATGTCTTTGTCGGGGTGCGGGCTGTTTTGTATGGTTGATCTGGGTGGAAATCTGGTTGCGAAAGAATTGGCTCAATCGATTGACTATTGGAGAGTTCAGTCAATTCGTTGTTCTCGTCGGAGTTATCGTCCCAACCAAAGTCGTCGGAGTCCTCTGCCATCATCCGAGCCTTTGCGCTCTTTGGAGGTGGTGGACCATACGCATGGCGAGGTGGGGTGTCGATAAAGCGTCGTTCGGTTTGCGGGGTGAGAAGACCTCCGCGCTGCGGTGCTCTTGTAGGTGTTGAAGGGGTGGGGAGAGTGGGATATCGAAGGTCGTCTTCGGATCGCGAGTTGGAGAGAACGACGGCTTGTTCGCGGGGTTCGGCTTCCTCTTTCCACAGAAAGAATGAACACTGCTGCGTGCGAGGCTTCTGACAAGTATAGACTTGGTCTGTCAGCTAAAATGGAGCTCAATAATATGTGATTTACGAGCATCACGTACAATATCTACCATGATTCCTGCCTTCTTTCTTGACCTGAAGCTTGATGGCGGGTGGTCGCTCTTGGCAGTCGCAACACCAGCCGCCATCTTTGAAGAGACCTCGCAGTCGCACTGCGGTGGGGGACCTTGGAGGCTTCTGCGGAGAGTACATTATGACATCTGCGAGAACACCAACTTCCAGATATTCCCGGGAGGTTATTTAAAAAGGTGCATATACATACGTGGAATATCAAAAAGGGAAGTGTGACTGCTCAATGAAGTCGCCGGGGAAACCATATCTTATCGTGATTACAATACCATACCATAAATTACCATCTGATATCCTTTCGACCTCAGCTCAATTCCTCCCAATTTTCTGATTCAAGGATTCACTCATCATACTCCTTCAGCTATGGGATATCTCAGGGGTCTTACACAGCCACCATCTATGCAGCTGCCTATTGCTGCAACCACTTTGAAACGGACGAGTGTCCACTGAGTTTCGTCGCAATTCTGGTAGCCCGTCGATCCGCCCCCACACGCACATGCGTCGATCTCTCCAACTGCACCACTCCACACCCTTCTCCCTTTGCATCTTTCTTCCTTCGGTATGGCCCTGGATCGGATGCTCCCGAGTCCGTGGCAGCTGCATCCGCATTGGCACTAGAAATTAGCACAAGCATTAGCACTGACACCGACCACCAACATCAACCCACCCCGATACCTGTGCATTATCGCATCTCCACGCATGAGACCATCCACCTCATTTTAGGGATAAGCCATGCTCACCTCCAGTTATCCTTCATAACCACCACCATCGATCCATTCCATTCCATCCAGTCTACTCTCATCCAATGCTCCCACGCCCCTCCATCCCACCATGGACCAGGACCCCGACTCCGGACCCTGCGGCCTGGGCGATCTTCCTCAAGAAATCCTCCTACATATCTCCTCCTACCTCGATTTATCCGCCCTCAACGCCTTAACCCAACTAAATCACTCCACTTTCGCTCTCCTTATCTCCTCCCTCTACAAACTAGACGCTCAAAAATCCTCGCAAGCCCTCTGCTGGGCCGCAATCCACAACCACGCCCCAATAGCACAAGCCTCCATCTCCGCCGGCGCAGACGTAACAACCGTTTCCGACCAGGCTCACCTTATAAAAGGATGTTCTCCATTAATGCTAGCAGCCTACCATGGCAGTCTGGACGTCCTATCCCTCCTCCTCACTCACCCCGATACAAACCCGAACTCTCGAGATCGCAAATACATCCGTCCCCCAATATCATGGGCCATCAAACATCGTCACGCACCCATCGTCCGCGCCCTCTTAAAAGATGATCGAACCGATCCAAACCTCCAAGATAAATTCGGCGATACAGCCCTAATGATCGCCGTAACTTTACGACCTGAAATGATACCCGTTCTCCTCAGCAGTGGCTCACGCGTTGATCCCCGCATCTCAAACACGCAAGGCTCGACCGCGTTGTCGCGCGCATCTCAGCGTGGAATTGACGTCGATTTAATCCTGGCCTCACATCTACGATTCATTCTAGATGGCGACGAGAGTCCCGCGCATTGTCAACATGTTTTCTTTTACGCGGCTATTTCAGGTCAATTGGAGATTGTCGAGTACCTTGTTACGTATTTCGGGGACAGACTTGATCCAAACGGTGTTAGTGGTACTGCCATTACGAATGGAAATGGTACCGCCAATGGAAATGGCGCGATAAATGGTCATGGTCATGGTCATGCGCATTCCAATAGCTCTAGTGGACTCCATGGCCGAGGCGCATTTTCAATAGCCGTTGAACGGGGACATCGTTCTGTCGTGAAGTATTTACTTACGTGGTCTAAAACGGGTCCCAATTTGAGTGATTCGTGGAAACATCAATGTCCACTTCTTGTTGCTTCAATAGCCGGCGACGAAGAGATGGTTTCTACACTCAAGAATTGTGAAAGGGTCGATTTATTGAATCCCGATGTCGCTGGCACGACTCCTTTACATGCGGCCGTGGAACGAAACCATATTTCTATTGTGAAGCTCTTACTTCGAGGTCCGCGTGCTGCGGACGTGAATGCAAGAAATGGCTCGGGTCAAACGCCGCTTTTTATAGCTGTTTTGCAGGATCATGTTGAGCTTGTTGTTATTCTATTAGAAGCTGGTGCTGATCCTCGACTGAAATGTGCTGAGGGTTTGACTGCGTTGGATCAGGGTGTTCAGTGGTGTACGAATAGAAAGGCTACGATGGTATTACGGGAGTATATGATGAAACTGTGAATTTTTCCATTTTCTCGGGGTGAGAATTTCTTTATAAATAACTCCATCTTTCTCCCTGGCATTTCTTCCGGATCTATTTAGTATATAGGCGATTGTCACTATCTAGTTTATCTCTTTTTTCTTCTTCTTCCGGGACCGGTCCAGAGCCATCGATTGGTTATGCATGAGCAGCGAACAAAGAATAGCACGACGGGGAATCAAACATGCAATGTATCAAGCGAGAAGTGAATCGAACACAGAACTATGAACAGAAATGTTGAATGCAAATGAAAAATGTTAGGCGAGAAGCAAGCAATGAGTAGAGCGAAATAGGAGGTTGAGATTAGTCCGCCAGAACGTAACGCAACATCACGACGAATGGATCGGTAAGCTTGAGAAGCTCGTGTACTTCTGGCTTGACAGGTTCACCTGCAGAACGTCGAAGTTGATCCTGCTTCTTGTGACGGCGACGACGTTCGACGGCGATAGGATCGTCGATTTCTTCTTCATCGGCCGCTTCGTCTTCCGAGTCGGATCCTTCATCTGAGATGGCAAGGTCTTCAAGATCGGCCTATTTGATTATTAGAAATACACACCCCAAACGTGAGATCTAGTAGATAAGATATAAAAAATGTAAACATACCTCGTCAAGTCCAAAGTCACTACCTTTGAATGTCGCACTACCCGGGATCGACTCAGCGCCAGTTCCCTCCGCGGCCATCTTCTGTCGCGTCTTATTCAGATGCCATCTCTTGCGATCCTCTTGCCATTTGATGAGAGCATTGATCTCCAAAAGTGCAGCGTCCTTGTCGACCTGGCCCACGCCTACAGCACCTTGGAACAAAGCGTTCATATCGAGTCGGCCACCTTCACCAGCCTTCGGACCCTTACGAAGGAATTCGAGAATGCCCTCGATCCACGTCATCAAGGACTGGAATAAACCATTGTCATGGATATGAACTTCGTGGATGAATTTGTAGAAGTTATCCTCGTGGCGAGCACAGAGATCAATGAAGGCTTGAACTGTCTGGTTAGGATCTGCGGATGCATCCTGCCGCTGGGCACTCTCGATCACGGAGATGGCGTCGTCGGCAAACACCGCAAAGTCGGTGATACTACTGTACACATTGGCGGACTTGTACACGCGGACCAGTGGCTCGTAGAAGATGGTGAAGAGATCACGGAATAATTGCAGGGTAGTGGGTTCCTCGACGATGCTGAGCATCATGGCCTTGTCCCGCTGACGGGTATACAACTTGAGAAGTTGCTTCATATTGGCAAACCACTGGGCCCCTTGCTGCATCTCTGCATCGACATTATCCACCGCGTTATTCCAAGCTACCCAGCCGTTGAAGACCTTGCCGACTTGCTCAGTATTGAGTTCCGGAGACAAAAGGTCAGAACGAAGGATAGTGACAAGAATATCCATATCCTCCGATTCAGCCTCCTCCCGAATCTCATTCTTGACACTCTCGTCTGCGTCCACGAAGCTCTTCAGTTTTTGCGATAGAACGGTGTCATCCACCTTGCTCGCAAGTGAGTTGATTGACTTTTGGAAATCCTTAATACTGTCATTCAGAGTAAGGGAGAAGATCCGCTGTAATAACGACCGTGAGCCGAAGGGCTGGGCACAGAAGAGGTCAAGTACACCAGACATGACCGCAGCAGGATTGGCAATGCGAATGACGTTCTTCATTAGGGTATATGGGATAAGACCGTGGATGCGCTTAGCTTGAGCAAACAGCTCTGGGGAATTATCTTCGGCGAGGAAAAGGTGGTAAATGGTAGCGGCAACCTCAATACGAAGCCACTCGGCGAATTTCTGGTATTGCGGACTGAGCTCTGCAATGGAGGACTTTTCGCGGATTTCCGCAAAAAGCTTTGTCAATCCATCTGTACTTTGTTAGACAAGTACCTTTTGAATTGGCGACTTCGCCAGATGATGAATGGGTCAACTTACTGCTTTCAACAATATCCCGGCGGAACTTCTCCATATAAACATCCAGCTCCGCGGCTCGCTGCCGAGCAATCTCATAGAATCGTTTTTGCTCTTCAATCCTGACGGCATCCATAGCCTTGCGCTTGTCTACATCAAGCAGTTCCTCCTCGTTCAGCTTTACTGGCTTGGCAGTCAGGAATTCCTCCATAGACTTTGACTCTGCAATTCGCTTGTTCTGTAAGAGTGTGCGAACGAAGGCGCGTAAGGATACACGCTGTTCCTCGCGATAGAGAACAGTTTCCCTTGATACATCGGTTGAGGAGGCCCGCGCAGACGAGGACTTAGCTGATCGCGTTGATCCACGCGAAACTGATCGCCGATGGTTGCCGGGGGCTAGTGTTCGTCCGGTGGTGCCTGAAGTGGAGGGGGCATCGTCGGCAACGCTGGCATCCTGCGTGGAGAGCGATGATACAGAGGAAGCATCGTCTTCTGTGTTGCCGAACCAGCTGGAGCTTGTCGAAGACTTATTCTTGCGAGGGAGAGGAGGAAGATGTTTGCCAGGGAACTCGGTGCGTAGTCTTCGATGTAGCTTGACAAATTCGCCGTATCTTCGACCAACATGGATTTCGTCTTGGCTGCCACGACGTACCCGAAGAATGAATTCCTAAAAAGCCTTGTCAGATAAAGCCGAAAGCGTGAAAGATGAGTAATGTTCAAACTCACTGCGTGTTGATGATATCGGACAGTCCTCTTAACAGAAGCCACTCGAACCGCAGCAACATTCACGTCCCAGCCGTTGATCGCGTGGCCTTCGGGCATATTAACCAGTAAACCATTATCATTAGCGCCCCGTTCTACCACTTCCATCTCAGAAAACTGAATGCGCTCTTCATATCCTGAGGCGGTCGGAACACCCGATACCATCATGAGCTCCACGAGCTTCTCGCATTTGCGGGCTAGTTTGCGACGCTTCGTTTCCTCCAAACGATCCTCCGAAGATGAAACATGTTTATTCGCGAATGATTCTAGAAACTATTGCCAGGAACTTATTAGCACAGGGTGATCTCTAATTAGCTGGAGAAGGGGGCAGCAAAAGGACAACGCACCACCTGTAGCTTATCCTGCCAGAACTCCTTTTCCTTGGCCTGGTCGAGAAATGGAAAGTTGCGGACATGATGAACAAATATATAACGAAGGATAGGTAACTCCGAGTCTACGGGAGCCACTTCACCGAATTCCGATCTAAATGGGGCTCCAAATCTTTGCAATGCGGTTGGGGAGTTGAGCTCATTAATTTCGCTCCGCACTTGTAGGGCAATGAGCTCTCGCTTGAGATCTGCGAGTGGATGAACAGCGCGAGTTAGTCAATTCTATCAGACTGCAATGTGATGGTGCATATCACAAATACTCAGCAGCTTGGGAGGTCAATCTTACAATGTTCTTGTTTGCCAGTCAGGATTTGACCTGGGGCTGGTCCCGCGGTGGACGCCAGCTCGTCGCGGTCCCGGCCGTTGGACATAGCGGGATCGGACTGCATGTCAGGGCTATGAACTCCGATCGCAGACGTTGTTGGAGGAAAAGAAAGAAAGTTCAAGAAAATTTCCAAGTCTTGAGGATCAGCGATGATCACTAAGATTGGCTCTGCGGGGCGAATTCGTCTGCCTTGCCCTCAGCCCGGCGAGGCTTCGAAGTCAAACTGGGGAGAAGTGGAGACGTGACAATTTCAGGAGGTGCAAAGAAGTTTCACGGAAATAAAATAGAAAAGAGAGAGACGTGATGCTTTTAAAAGGACAGGTATGATCCACCCCTTAAAAAAAAGAAAGAAAACAAGCTAAGAAAGTTGGAGTTGAAAAAAAAGAAGGCGGGGAAGCAGTTGAGGTGATGTCGTCACGGGAACTCCGTCTAATTTTATCCTATCAACTTGACACTTCACTGATATTTCACTGACATGACATGACACTGACACTGGCACTTTATACATGCTGTAATACATTATAGTACCGACCAAATGCTACACTCAGTCACACAGAGTCCTCTGTGCTAATCACGAGACCCAGACATCCTATCCCAACAACAACAACCCCCTCTTGGCTTAACCATTGGCACCGCCACTCTCTGCCCCTCATCCCCTCATGGCTGGTGCAATCAAGTACAACAGAGTGTTTCGTACTGTTGCCTATATTGGCATGCGCCAAGCGGGGCACCGGCGCAGTCAATGACTTATGCCGAGAGGAAGATCATTGATGAAGTGCTGTACAGTGCTGTACATGACTGGTGGCCACATCGGAGGTATGGAGAATCCCATATGTAGGGCTGTGCCATGCATGCTAGCCCTATGGATATTTGGGCCTGCCCAGTACCCACACTACTGGCCCTCCTGGAAACGTTGTCCACCCAGGGGTGGCGTTGCCGCGATGATGAAGCTCGAGGAATAGTCCGCCCAAATTTGATCAACCGATAGTCGAGTTCTCTTTGAAGCTCCTTCCATATTAAGTCGCCCCAGTATACCTCCAAAATGGCTGCCATGTTATATTCTGATGAGACTGGTAAATTTTACTGGCATAGAATTCCGCTACATCTGGAATTCGCCCTCGTCGACACACTTCATCAAGCATCAAGATATTTGTTTATGAAAAACCACTTATATATATATATATATATCAATCGTATTATAGGCTTTATAGGGTCGAATTTCTGGTTCGGCTTTGCCGTGTATTGGATTGAACAGACTAAAGGCAATCGTGGAAGATAACGAGCCGTTGGGGATAGATTATACCCTGTAGGTCTTTCTACTCCCCGTTGGCTCCACGAGTAGACATCGTATGTCTTCCTGGACCAGAGATGCAAAGGCTAATTCCAATAACTAGAATATGCTCGATGTATGTGTTTGTGTAAGTTTGTGGTAAAAAAAAAGAGGGTAAGAAAGAACTTACGATGCCGTGTTTTCTATTCAAGCGCCCTGTGTGACAGCATCTGTCCCAACATATATTGTCTGTTCCAAGCGACATTTTTCTGTTACGATTATCGACCCACAGACTTCCATATATATAAAGCATCTGCTCAGCTATATCCACGATGTACTCGGATAGATAGACAAGCTGAGTATGAAAAGTGACCGACGACCACGAAGTTCGTGGACCACACAGATAACGAGGGGCTTCGGCAAATATAGGGCAGGTGGAGGAAGTCAGAAAAGTGTATAATGGCCGACATGAAGGGGAACAAACAGAAAAATAGCGATAACCGAGAGGAGGACTTAGGTTGAGAAAGAAGAAAGCAAGGGAGCAAGAGTGTGAGGGAATTCTCACCCTCCAGCTTCCTATACTACTTTCTTTCTGTTCTCCCGTAAAGAAAAATTATCAAAAAATGGCACCATTTCCTTTCTATTGCTCTCGCTTTTGTGTTGATCTAAGTTGATTTAAGTTAGGAATTAAAGAATTTTTACCAGGATGTACAGTATCTATATCATTTCTTGCTTCATTTTAGCCATTCTGATATTTCCGGCCTTCAACTTTGAGGACTCACGTACGATCGCCTTACGACAGTAGCAAGGGAAATATGACTACTACGAAATTCACTAAGCTATATAGGTGCTCGCAAAAAGATACATACTATCTACTAAATAGAACATGCATTTTAGGGGGGAAAGTTGAAGTAAATGACAGGGAAAAGTCAACGTCAATTCACGTGCCCAGGGAAGACGAAAGACTCTGTTTTGGGCCAGTTGGCTCTATAGTTAAAGAAACTTATACATGGCTATGGAATTTTTTTGAGGGGAGGGAACGATAATTTGGGTTTTCTGTAAACCTTCGTCGCTCAGTTACGCAGAATATTAAAATACTCTAATTCGCTGATCATGAATATTTGAGATTTTCTTTGGTCAGCATTTGGTATTAGGTCCATTTGCAGGCGCAAGAGCTCTACAGCTGTTACTTGTACATATATTCTCTCTCTTTCGGAGCTGTGTGCAAATCACAAGTACTATATGCCATATAAAATGAATATAGTGATCGTTTAGTTGGTGGTAGATTCAGATGGCTTATTAATCACTACTTCCAGACAAGGATTCTGGGTGGTTAATGAAGTATGAAATATGATCAGCTTATTCGCTTTTTTGGTCATGGAAATTTGAAAGTGATCATAATGATATATTTCTCATAATGAACAGTTTTTGGTAATCACAGGTAGTGTGGCCGAGTGGTCTAAGGCGTACGACTCAAGAGAAATCTTACCTTATCAATAAGGTGTCTTCGTATGGTGCAAACCGCGTGGGTTCGAATCCCACCGCTATCATTTCTTTTTTACCCGCCCCCTCCCCTCGTCAGAGGGGTGGGTAAGTTTTCGGGACGAGGGAGGATGGTTTTACCAGCATTTTTTTGAATTGTATGATTGAGTGCTGAGATATATTGATATAACTTTAGAAGAAAACTTACATAATCATTGGTAGTGTGGCCGAGTGGTCTAAGGCGTACGACTCAAGAGATTCTCTTGCCTCCTCAGGAGGTGTCTTCGTATGGTGCAAACCGCGTGGGTTCGAATCCCACCGCTATCATTTTTGAGCCCCTCCCAAGAGCGGCCAGTATCGAGCGCAAGCAATCTTTTTTTTTTTTTTTTTTTTTTTTCTATAAAACTATTTTTAAAATTTTTTTTTAAACAAAAAAAAAAAAAATTCGGCATTGATGATCTCAATAGAGAATTTGCAGAAAATATAGAAATTTCTTATTGACATTGTAGTGCTGGCAGGAGAGATTGTTAATGCTCCATGTTATTGATGCCTGTGGCTCTGCATCAATGAATTGACGGAGAGATGCAATACAATGACAATGACAATGACAACCACTGGCAGTGTGATGATAAGTTGTACTACAATACTTCAATAGGCGTGGCTGATAACTACTCAATAAGATGAGTTCATTGTTTCAACAATCACCCTAGACTATACTTGTGTTCGTGGATCCATTCATTTAATGTTCAATTCATTCTACCCAGCAATGGTGCAATAGATCAAGTTCAAAAATCAAAGAAACAAGTAATGAAATGTATAGAGCCTCTCCACACTCAATCGTTATTAAATGCTCTTCCATCAATACTGCGACTTTAAATTGCCAAATCAGTCGCGCCCGGATTTTCACCACTTGGGCAGGTAGTCAATCATATAGAGGTAAGGCGCAGAGAAGGAAAGTCGCCTGTAGATGATGACGCACAGATTTTCCTTGTTCAAAGAAAAAGAAAAGAAGAGGATTAATAAATGGAAAAAAAAGTGAAATAAACTGCAGTACAAATGGCCAGAATCAGATCATAGGTCGCTTGCTGGGAAAGAAGCTAAGTAGAACAGATAAATTTCACAGGCAGGGCACAGCCGTGCCGCTCCGAATTCGAGATACATCGTCTATTTCTTATACTCCTGCATGTTCTGCATGTCCTGCACGAGCCAGTTGTCGTTGTTCATGTCCTGTGATTCCCAACCGGGCATGCTGCGGAACATGTCTGATTCAGTCAATGGAGGGAACATAGACTCCGAGGTTTGTACATAGCCCATCGAGCCCATCTGTTGAGACATAGGCTGTACTTGAGGCTGGGGCTGCTGTTGATGCTGCTGCGCTCGAGCCATATAGTGATTATTCGGGTGCATCATGTTGTTCATCGTTACATTGGAGTTGTCATAAAGGGGGAAATCAGTATTTCCTTGCTGACCAGCAGACTTATAAAGGCTTTGGAGGTGCTCATCAGCCCCGGTGGAGTCGGGGGAATATAGCATCAGGTTGCCCTGCGCATTAGGAGAAAGGCCAGAAACATTGCCGTGTGCGGCGTAGTTGAAGTTCTGAGCCATGTTCATGTCACCCGTCGCAGGCTTGAGGCCACTGTTATCGGAGTAGACCGGAGTGGGAAGTTGCATGTTCGGGGCTGAGAAGTCCTCCTGCATGTTGGATGCTTCGAGGCGGTTCCACTCATAGTCGAAGCTCATACTGTTGTCTGTGTTGCTTGCGAGAGGGGATCCATCGAATGACATGGATGCGGTCATCAAGTCAGGGACAGATCCTGCCGAAGGCACCGACATCGAGTTCATGGATTGGCGGTGCATCGACAAGGATGAGATGAGTCCGTTCGGGTCACCAGCCCCGAATTGATTCTCCATGGCATCCAGATTAGCCGACGTAAATAGACTGAAATCATTGCCCATATTTGTCGAGCCGCTCGTTCCAGAAAATGGCGAGGTCTCGAACAGTGGAGGGAAATCGTCGCTGCGAGCCGGCGCAGGAGGATCATTGAAGTTGAAGGGTAGGTTATCCGGCCACATTGGGGGATCACAGGGCGAGGCACTGGGGCCTGACACAGGAGTAGGGCAATCAGTAGGACGCGAGGCAGGGGTGGAGACACTCGGAGTGCGAGGTGTGGCCTGGAGGGAGGAGCCACGCTTGCTACCACCACGGGCGTTGTTCTTGGAACGAACATAAACCCAGCCATGAGCTTTCTCCATGTGCTGCTTGCAGTTGCTCTCACGCTTCGAGGCATATGTGCAAGGCTGGAAGCTGCACTTGAATAGAGCGGGCGTGCTCGAGTGCTTGTCATTCATGTGGCGGTCACGCTCTTTCTCGGTTGGCCATCCAAGGGATTCATACTTGCAACCAGCATAGGAGCACTTCCAAGGACGAGAGTGGGTTTTTTCGTGCTTGGTCAAGTCACAAGGGCGCTTGAAGACCTTGTCACAGTCCTTGCATTTCTGGTTGATGTCCATAGGAGGGGCATTCTTCTTACGTCGGGCCATAGAACGCTGAACACCTTCGTCTGTCGTCTGGTCGAAGCTGATAGCACGCTTGAAGATAAACGGGCTTTCGGGACTATACGGTTTTCCTGTGCGCATGGAGATGGGTTTGCCATTCTGAGTGACAATGATTTCAGCGGGCTTGCCATTGATGGACAAGCCACCTTCGAGGACTGCTTCAGACATACTACATGGAAAATTAGTAATTCATGTGCATCGAGATGAGAAGCACTGGGACAAAAAAAGAAGTGCAGCAAAAGAGAAGATCAGATGGAACATACACTGCGGTCTTTTTCTCTCCCTGAGCGGCTTGCACTCGCTCTTGGGAGGCACGAATCATGGCAGCGTAGCGGCGGACCTGGGAGACGAGATCGACGAAGTATCCGTTAGTGTATGGGCGGTCGGCTGGCAATCGCTGGTCACGATCATTCAAATGCGAGGCCGAAGTATGTAAACATTGGATCGTAAATTCGGCGAAGTTGAGATAGGCGAGTCGAGAGGAGGTCGACTTCTATCGGAACCAAAAGCAAGAAAATATGAGCCAAGGAGGAGTTCTCAAGAGCACGAATAGCAGAAATTCTTCACTTACCGGTGCGAGCCAAAGAAGGGTCTTTTCAAGGTCCCTTAGGCAGACAATCTGTTTTTTGACAATGCGGGATGGAACACTGCGAATAAGAGGGTGGAATGGCTTGAGCTTGGGCTCCTTCAAAATAGGAATCAAAACAAATTTCTCGATTTGCTTGCAGGCAGCAAGACCCAATTGTCTTTTGGGGGTGGACCCGGCATCAAAAGTCTCTGAAGTGGTAATTGCCGATTGGTCATGAGTGTCCTCATTCACTGGCGAAGGGGAAAAAGGTGTTAGGCAATCGACCGCCGGGGTGGACTTTGTAGATTCACAGTGATCAGATAACTTACTGGCTTTGCTCAGGGGAGACGTACTTTCCACACTGCTGATGGATGACCCCAATCCACTGTCGGATTCATGGCCCTCTTCGACGGTCGTTTTCTTGTCTTCGGGGGAAGACTGGTTCTCATCATTACTTTTTGACGACTGCTCGTGACTTTTATTTCCAGTTACACCGGCTCCAGAAGCTTTACGGGAACTGGTACGATCGTCCTTGGTAGCAGTCGATGGTTTCTTCTCCGGGGAATCATCGAGTGTGAGTCGGTCCAGGATAGATGCCATTCGCTCTTCACTGGAAGTGATAGCATCCAAGGATGTAGGAGCACGACGGGGCAGAGAGCGGATGCTCAGAATAGGATCCTGGTCACTAGATGGTGGGCTTGTGGGGGTATTGAAGGTCTCTCCTTTCCGCAAGGGCATCTTGGAAGTACCAGAGGGAGACTCGGTTTGAAGAGTTGGGAGATTGGAGTTTAAGTTAGGTCGACGACGCGGGTGCAACCGGCCAGTGTCGACTTGAGAAGCAGTCATGATGGGCTAGTTCTGCCTTGGGGGCCAGTGTTAGTACATAGGCAACAGGCAGGGTGTGGGACAGTGTGATGTCGATGATTGGTCTTTCTTGTGGTGACTCACCGATGGCTTTGACGATTCTAGCTGGTTCAAGAAGCGATGTGCCCTTTGAGTCAGAGACTAAAAAGTCGGTCCAGACTGACTGTCAAGAGGCTCTGCCGGGGACGTGGGATATAAAGAGGCAACGGGGGCCTTCACCACGCCGAGTATGAACCACAGAAAGATCGAGGTTCAAAATGACCAAATTTGGGGAAAGACGAGGTCGAAGAGAAAGCCAGATGCAACGATTCTCAGCTATGAGGTGTTCTCGCACCCGGGTGAGCCGGTGTTACGCTCAAAGCGAATCGAGACAGCGCCCGTTGAGAGGGGAGACTAAGCGGGGAGACCGGGCAAAGACGAAGAGATGCAAATCAAATCGAAACACAGCGGCGAGCGATAGCGGCAATATGGGGGGTATAAAACGATATGGGCTAGTTGATAGATGAAGATCTAAAGATCAAGAAACAAAAACAGACCAGACAACTGGAGATGAGATGGGGGAAAGATGACGGCGACCGCGTCGGACGATGTCTGCCTGATAGACGAAAAGTCGCTAGTCCTAATTTGGAATCGGGGATGAAGGCTGAGCCGTTGGGTCGGCCGTGATTGGGTGATCAGAGACATATGCTGTATCTTTAATACCATTCTCATACAGGCCACGGGCTCATCCATTTTGCCGAGACTCTCACTAAAATCTCGGCCCCCGCGGGGTCATTAACCGTGTTAATACCATACGATTACACCGCATGAACATGCACTTCGTACGGCTTCCAAAATTGGATACGGGAAAACTGGACCAACTCCGTCCGAGAGCCGCATTGCTTCTTGCTTTTTGGACCCCTGGGAAATGTCGAAAAACTCAGAGTTTGAAAAATATCGCAGCCTTGTTGTCGTCAGCACTGAACCTTTTTTTTTTTCTCTTCTTCTATCTACTTCTATTTCCCTCTGTTACTCGGCTACCTAATCAATCTTTGAAAAATAGGTTGCCATATTTTTCTGGTCTCTTTTCATTGCTACAGTCCAGCCCAGCCCAGCCAGTTTCCATTTCAGCCTTGTCGCCATTTGTAGAATCGATCTTGGTCCACTGTTCCACTTTTCCTCATCGTCCACTGTCCACCGTGGGTTTCTAACGGGGCCCAGGCACGTGACTTAGAGCCTCCGGGAGTCTCGGTCTCGTATTCGGGATTACGAACTCGATTCCGGAGTGGATACATTCCGTATAGCTAGTTTTTGCTTCATACTGTGTATGTATGTACAGCTTCGGATGATCTGTTCCGGTCAGAAAGGTACAGTCCAGCCTTTGTCGGCTGCCTAATTGCTCCGTGTCCGCTCGTGTGTAATGCAGGATGTCACTGCAGATCATGAAAGGGTCATCCACCTCTCCATAACTGCCAAGTGGCATGCTCCGCCACCTTCCGTCAGATTTAGTGGCTTGGTCTTCCTGACCGTGCCACGCACTCTTTGCTGCCTAGATTTCGCCAAGAGCTGTCTAAACCTTGCAATTGAAGGTAAAGCTCAAAAGTTCCGATGGGATCTTCAGTCAAATATTCTGGAGACTGAATGGGCTTTACTTATATCCCGTCCCTACTGTACTCTGTACTACTGCACCGTTATGTAGTAAATGGTCATCACGAAGGAGGCACCAGGATGTGACTACGTAGGCCACTCGGTAAATGAATCCCTAGATGTGCATGTAACCTCAAAAGCTTTGGCCTCAATTTCTCCTTCTATTGACCGACGGCTACGAAGGCCGAAACTAATATGAAAACCACTAGACACAAAATCTAAACAGGTTTCATTCAGAGAGAAGATCGGACTAAGAGAGAGGTTAGTGCCATAGCCATAGCGAAGGAAGAAGAACCGTTCAAGCCTGAAGATGCGCGGTCTTCTCAAAACTGCTGCTAATCCAGCCCTCCAACCTTTTAGCATTACGTGGAATGAACTTGACTTTAAATGGCTTGGGCTGGGTAACCATGCTGGTTGTGACCGAATTGCAGTCAGTAGTGTCTAAAATTGGTTTGTCCTTCAAGTTGACGGACGCCGTTTCGCGGACATGGAAAGCGAGGACTAGACGCGTGAAAACAACGTACAGTTGACGATTGGCGAGATGTGAACCGGCACATATCCGTGTTCCCGCGCCATATTCATAGTGCTGAGCCCCTGCGCCAGCTGTGGGAACTCATACCATTAGTGATTTGAAATGCTCGGGATCACGGTTTCCAGCCTACATGTTCTATGAATCGAGGGTTAATGAAATATTCGTCTAGACAATGATAAAGCAGCTCTTACCATCAGAAAGCTTCTTCCAGCCGGGATGTTGACACATTTGTAGCAACTACAACATCTGTGAGATGATGTCTTTCACACTTGTTCCAGGGAAGCACATACTCAGAGTCAACCACAACCATATAACCTATAAAACAGTGAGCATAACGCTTCCTCATCCTAATATATTGTCAGAATTTGAATCTATCTCCCCTTCACAAATGACTGCATATATTCGCATTGCTCCTCAATCAGACACGCTTCCCATGGATCTTCGCTGGGGTATGCACTGATATAAGTTCTTCATAGGCACCACCTTGGATCTCATGGCCATGGGGAGACGAAAGATAAGCTTCTGTCAGACTGATATTTCCCGGCAAGGTATCAAGACCAGCAGCAATCATGGAAACTCGTATAGAAAGATGAGAAAGTAAATACGGATATCGGATTTTCAATTATGGCTACTGATAAACGGTCTAACTAGGTGATCCACAGAGACTTACGTGTGGTATTTTGGACAGGTCCCTGGGCACTTGAAAGCTTGGCAACATACAAAAAGCATTGCTTCACAGAAACAACCGGGGATTCTAAGACATTGGCTCCGATCTAACGTGGGAAGAGGACCTGTCGATGGGGGGAGAGTAGTCGATCACCCACTCCCCGTTTACATATTCCTGCCGAAGGAATATCGTTTCATTGTACGTGCTTATGAAGCCGTACTTGCATCTGAGGTCCATCATATACTCGACAGGCTTGGCAATTATTCTGCGCAACAGTTGTTCGTGCCTGTAGGGTCTGCTTAACTGATGTTCCTTGATCCATGGTGATTTCAATTCGCCGACAACTTTGAGGCCGTTGTCTTTATCCTTCATTATGGCATCTGGGATGCTCGAATATGGACTTCCGAGACTTTTGAAATCGACAAACATAATATCGATTCCCTGGAACTTGAAAATATGGCCAAGCATGGTTCCAAACGATTGCTGGAAACGGCCCTGGAGACCATGTTCATCTCCTAATTCAACCACCTCTTCGTTGAGGGCCTGTACATATTTCAAAACCCGCCGGCTCCATTTTTCAGCGTTAAAAGTGGATTCAACGGCCCGCCGGAAATTGGACCATTGCATCAATGGGCCACGGTAGTAGATGTTGTGGAGAGCGCTTGAGTCAGTATGGTGTTTACCCACTAACAGGGCGGGAACGGCGGAGGCGGTTGCTTGCTTTGCTGTTATTCTTGAGCTAGATGCCGGCATATTGGCCTGTGTTTTCTATCAAGAGTCAGCAAGAGATGCTCACAATGTTATCCTGAGACGTGATGTGATACCTCGGACTATACAGGCAGTGGGTACCGTCGAGGATCTGCTCAGTACATCAACTTTTCGAAGATTGCCAGGTCAGACAATAGAAATTCAAGCAGATATATTGAGATTTGGGATATCAATTGAACCATCAGATCATTGTGTCAAGCAGAAGAATTTCTCCTTCATGAAAATCTTTCGATCAAGACTTAGGCAACACCTTGCCCAGGTGCTTTGGCTAACTATGTACAATTCTACTTCATATTTCGAACGGAATACTGTGCCCTACATATGGTCTACAGATTATTCTCTACTAATGCTAAGACTGGAAGAGTTACGACATACCAGTAGTATTGGTATAAGCTGTTTACTAATCAGTACTAGTAACTAACTAACTAACTAACTAAATAGCACTATAACGGCATTTGGACCTTCGGGAAGGGTGCCGAACCGATGTATACTATAAATTAGTAATTTATACTGCTTCGCAGTACAAAAGGTAAATAGTGCTTACATCTGTAGTAAAATATGGCTTTCAGGGGTTTCTACCTCAAAGCATGTGTCTTGAGACTTCATATTCGACTTTTTGGAGTCTGAGCGGTAACTGAAGCCAATCATTAATATGTTGAAGGGGTACTGAGCGCGGATATGGCGAGCGGTGGGTTTGGTGCCTATTCATGACCTCGTACCACTGGTAGTAAACGTCATCAGAATGGCGTAAGGGTCCGAGAAAATTTCTATTATTTACCAAACTACCTTCTCTAAAAAACCGTTGAAGCTTCCTTCTAGTAGCCCGATCATGCACAGCGCTGAAACGTCATTCCTTCTCGGTCTACAGGGCACCGAGGTCACCACTGCGGCTAAGCCTGCCTTTCAGTTGCCCACAAAAACATGGATTGTCATCAAACGACTCGGGGAGGTCTCATTATTCACGCACCAAATGGATATCGATGGCAGTGTCCCGCCGGGATTTGCTGCTGGCAAGTTTCTTTGCCGCTCAAAGGATGACCCTACTAAAACGCCAGCTTTTATGCGAGTCTATCACCAGATTCCGACTTATGGCACTGAGTGGTCACCCTATGAAGTCCGAGCCTCCCAGGCAGTCCCGCAGATTGAGCTTGCCGAGCTGAACGCTTTTCAATCTCTCACGAAGCACGCATGCTCCGTTGCTCCCCAGCTTCTTGGATACCATGAAGGTCAACAGCCAGATAATGGAATTGTCCCCGGAGGATACGCCACTACGATCGTCTGGGAGAAAGTTCCAGGGAATTCATTGTCAGAGGAATATTTTTGGAATCTAGATAGAGACCAGCGAGAAAATATTCGTGAGGCATTTCGTAGTGCTTTCGAGTGAGTTTGTAGTTTGATAAGTTCTGATAGCTGAGACTGATTAGTTGATAAGACAGCTAACAAGGTGCGGCATCCAGCCATTTGCACCCAGCTTCTCGAAGCTCATATACGATGAGTCTACTAAAAAGATGTATGTGAGCTTGTTCGATTCAGATCGAAGACCCCCGCAGATTCTAGATTGAAAACTAATCCTTATATTCAAAGTCATATATCGGGATTTCGGATGGCTGTCCCTATTGACAGCGCGCGTACATGGACAGATGGAAACTTTTTCACGTACGGAATGGCCAAGGCACCTGACAGGCAGGACCGGTTTGATCATGAGGAAGAGTGGGAGTTCTAAATCGGGCCATCGATATCTGTAACAAATCTATCAGCTATGCAATCATAACCTATCTATTGAAGCTAGATATCTTTATTTCTGAATTAAGTTGTCTTTTAATTCCTACAACCCTCAATTTTAGCTGTAAGTCCTGACTTCAGATATTCCTTCAATATTACTCTATATGTGTACATCTGTATTGATGGGTTGGAATATAGCAACCGCTCCAACATTCTGCAGACCCCCACAACCCCGAGAAATCCATAGATTCAACACTAAGGCAAAGTTACAATAACAACAAGGAAAGGAAGAATGCAGCCTATTAAATGACCCAGAGCCCACATTTTTTCTTTGGTGATTGATTGCTGCCATTCAATGGAGATCGAACATCTCATTCTTTTCTCCTTGGTTCTCAAAAACAACATTTATTATGCCCGAGAGAGCGGGGAAGACTCGTCGGAGGCTTCTAAGAAGTTGTAAATGTTGTCGTATGAGAAAGGTCCGACGTGATGGCCAAAAACGACATGCAAGATGTGTCTCGATCATGAGAAACCGTGCAATATTAAGTGCCTCTTCCTCGGCCAAGCTAAGACGATCGTACCAAGGTATACCCGGCTTGCCACGTTCTCCCACCTAATTATTGGTGGGCCGATTGAATGTACCAAATACTGATTGCATCCCAAGGCCAACCAAAGCGACCATCGATGAAATTTGTGCTGAAAACAAAGAGCTTTGGCTGTCAAACAACGAATGAAAGCAGGGAATGATGGAATTAGTGATAGTCTATAACCGAGATTTTTCCAATAAGAGAAAACGGAAGGGGAAGCCAAGCTGGCTGTGCTGACCCCTGCCCCATCTACCAACGAGCCGTTAACATATAGTGGCTTCGTTACCTACGAATCAGCCATCAGCTATGGATTATACATTGCATGTACTATACATTTTAGAAGTATTGGTGTGAGCTCCAACGTGAACGAGATCGCCAACTTGGCGATCTCGTAGTGAACGGGGAGTCGCCGTCCACTCTTAGAATATAGTGTCTGCTGGCTGAAAGAGCTCGCTGTCCTCAATCCTGCTGTTAAGAAGAGTGTATGCACTATACAAGGATTAATCACCATACGAGGGTTGCATCTAAGACCGAGATCCGAGCTGGCAGCCTTTTCCTCACAAGATCAACCTGCAACTTCGATGGGACGCAGGAGGATATGGGAAATACAAAAATTGCTCCCGCTGTAGGAATGAACATGCCTTCTTGGGAAAATCTATATCTCTGCGGGAATGAATGGGAAGATTCATTTTCAAATGGTCTCTTATACGAGCTTTGGACCAGCAATCATCGTTCGGGGATTCATTGAATGTCAATTTCTAGTTATCATCTGCCCTTGTCCAGCTGACTAGAATTTACTAGACTGTGGATTGTTTGTCCAATAATTCTCTCTAGGTACAATATGTAACAAATATACTATATCCAATAAAAGAGACTTTTCTTACATTGGGACTTTGAAAGCACTGAAACTGTAGACTTGGAAGTCAACTAAACGACATACTGAAATAGATGCCTTAAACCTAAGGCTCAATGGTTTCTATTAGGAGCAAAGCATCTAAGTCTGCCACTATCATTTGCAGAAGAGATTTTGCGTAAGGATGAGAATTGCGTCTCTTAACTTTAGAAGCCCTAGTTATCGCAATGCTCTCAGTATCAGGAGATTCAAAACTCAGAAATGAAATTGTCTAAATGTTGAGGCTTGAAATTGAATATCAAGATAAGTTCCGGATCACAGGCCGAGCACCAATGGTATCACCGAACTAGCGGATAACCACGCCTACACTATTTCACATTTGCTTAAAACTCCAAACCCTGAGGTACATAAATCATTGGAATCAAGATGTATATATATAGTTGGCTCTCAAATTAGATGTTCAAGACCGAATCCAATAATTAATATTAACCATCGGGACTAAGTTAATACCTTGCCGTATCAGCATGATCGATGGACCTCGGCTCTCCGGGAATTGGCAGAACGCCGGCGGGCGGTGCCGAGTGTTGACTGGACTTCCCCCGGATTCTGCTCCGGCGCATCGCATTCTCTCTCCCCCGCGATTCTCTTTGCTTGCGAGCTGCCCTGACCTTCCGATGAGCTGGGTGGCCTGGTGAAGATTAACTGACTCCGTGATCTCCATCTTCCCTCCTCAACTTCTCCGGATCTTTCCCGACGGTAATTGGAAGTCCTTCTCCCCCGCGTGCCCGCCATGGACTTCGAACACTACGGGCAAAGCTCTCAACAGCCCAGGCAGCGCCGGAAGAGAGCTGGCAAGCGAAGGCAACGCAATAAGCCTCCAGTATCTGCGCGCTTGGCTCTTGATCCTCAGCTAACTGGCAATGTTGGTGTGCTATCGGAGGACTTGGCGACTGAACTCTTCCCCCAACAGGCTATTCAGGGTAAGTGATCCCAACCTCGGTAGAAGAAGCGTGATTGATTTATCAATGCCTCAATGGGTTTTGAATGGAAATGAACTCATCTGTGTCCCTGAATTATAGGTGCCTCAAGTAACGAGGAAATTCTGCATGTCGCCGTTTCCCCGCATTCCGCGACCTCCTCATCAGTGGAAGATCAGGCGTGGACAATTTTGCCTGTGAGAATCCATTCCACTGAACGGACACATGCCCCAATATCGCATTCGACCGTACTATTTCCCGACTCCGCAGATACTCTCCAGCCTTTCTTGCAAGCTCTCGGGAAACTCGATTCATCCCGAAACTCATTGCAGACGCATCGGGCGGTGGACATCCGCATTCTCGATGTAGCCCCCTTGCATCTTGATACTATTTTCGTAACGGTCGAGAGAAACCTACTTCGAACTCATGACGATATCCAGAACAAATTTGGTGGTGGATTTTCGGGCAATGCACACGGTCCGAACGGGGTTTGGCCCAAGGGAAGGGTTCCTGATACGAAGAAGATATCTAAGAAGGCGGCCGCTGATGCCGAGCAGCGATTGACTGCAGCTGTACGCGAAGCATTGGCAGCGCAGCGTATTGTTCATGTCGGCGATGTCCTTCCTCTCCCTCTTCCCCCTCACCCTATCACTTATGCCCCCGCGCCGCCGGCGAGGATCTCATTCTGCGAGCCGGTATCGCAAGGTCTACTGATGCCAACAACCAAGGTTGTCCTGGTACAAGCTCGTCCTCAAGGTAACAGGGCGCCGCAGGCTCTCCCACCGCGATCTGCCCTCCTGAAGCAAGTGGCCGAAGATGAGGCCGATGATACATCCAATGAACAATTCTATTCCGCTGCAGAGGATAAGCCTACTGAGAGCGGCACAGAAATGGAAGCAACCTCTGCTGCCGAAGAGTCTGAGACTGAAGGATCGGTGGGATCTGTTAGCGATTCATCGGACGACTCTTTGGAGGATATGATTTCATTGTCCGCACCTGAACTTCCCCAGCCGCCTTCAGGGGTGATGTCTTCTATGACATCGGCAACCCCGCGGGCTGGTGGAAGGCGGATGGACGGAATTCACACGCCAGGCTCCGTCACATCTAATTTCACATCGGCAACTATGCGCCCTGGCCGAGGTGGCGGCAAGACATTCAAGGTTGAAGGGCTTTTGCAGCAGGTTCCTAATGAAGTGTTACATCCCCGTCCCCGGGATGATGAGGATGTTGATTCATTCGTCTTTGTGGATATCAGTACCCTGGCCAAGATTGGCTGCTTCTCAGGTGACTGGGTACGTATCGAGGCAGCTGAAGAGCCTCAGCTCAACATGTTCGCCTCTCTCAAATTTGGCAGCTTCAACGATTCTCCTGAAGATTCGGGTGAGTGGCGCCCCGTCAAAGTCTTTGGACTGCCAGGTCTCCCTTCGTCAAAGCCTCGATACGCAATCAACCCCTCTGGTGATCGCCGTTCCAGCTTCTCGCAGCGCGCCCCAACTCGATTGACACCATCTGTGTTTGTCCCTCCTTTGCTTCTCAGCAACATTGAAAACCCCAAGTATCTTCGCATCTCCCCCATGACATTTGCGACCCCAAGTGGACCTTCGAAATCCGGCCTTTTACATCAAATGAAGAACAGCGCGGCAAAGAATCCGCCATTGGCCAAGGAAGTCACCCTTCTCAAAGTTTCCACTCCCCTTTCTTTAGATAGAGTTCTCCAGCCAGCTCTTTTTGCCGGCCTGAAGCAATACTTTGAATCCCGGCGACGCATCCTGAAGAGTGGGGATCTTGTTGGTATTAGTGTCGATGAAGGCCTCGGAAGGGCTGTGTTTTCCGGGACATCAGGCGGTGATGCTGCCCAGGAAGATGATATCACTGCCAGACTAGGCCAAGGATCGCATAACGGAGAATCTGAAGGCCGCAAGGTTGGTGTTGCTTGGTTCCGTGTGGGCCAGGTGGCTCCTACTAGCGTCGAAGAACTTGAGGAGACTGGCGAAGATCAATGGGGTGGAGTGGCCGTCATTGATCCAACGAGTACACGTATGGTTCAGGCTGGCAGCGATGTGAGCCGTGTACCTGGCAATCTCGGCAATGGTTGGGAGTATTGGCTTGGAGTGAAGACGATCCCGAAAGCCATCGGTGATACACCTGCACCCCATGGAATTGTTGCCGAAACGCCTCAAGCTTTCATTCCTCCCTTGCAGCAGCGAATCCGAGACCTGATGGCTGCGGCGACAAGCCCCCGTGCCATTCAACTCGGCATGAAGCCTGTCGTTATTCTTCTGAAGTCTCAGCAAAGGCACAACGGCAAAGCAACTGTTGCCACCCGTGCCTGTGCTGATATCGGCCTTCATACCTTCCCCCTTGATGCCTATGATATTCTCACTGAAGGTGGTGCTAATGGCGGAGATGTGAAGACCGAAGCATACTTGAAAGCTCGAGCTGAGCGAGCTTTCCACTGCGGCTCCAACTGCACTGCTTTATTGATCAAACACATCGAGGTGTTGACTGCCGATCGCATGGTGACGGCGATGACTGATATTGTCAACGATGCTCGGGTTATAATTGCTACTACCAGCGACGTGGAGCAAATTCCAGAAGGTATCCGAAGCATGTTCACACACGAGTTCGAGATGGGTGCCCCGGAGGAGAAAGAACGCGAGGGTATTCTTCGCAATGCAGTCACCGACCGTGGAATCAAGTTGTCGGCCGACGTAGACCTGGGAACTGTTGCATTAAAGACTGCTGCATTGGTGGCTGGTGATCTTGTTGATGTCGTGGAGCGTGCTTCTGCAGCCCGCACAGCCCGTCTCGAGAGCATGGTGGAGACTGCTAGCAAGCAGCGACCTGAATCGCAGGTTTGCATTCGTGATGTTCTACTTGCCGGTGGAGATGGTGCTCGTGGTGTCACTAAAGCGGACTTTGATTTCGCAGTTGAAGCTGCCAGAAAGAATTTCGCTGACTCGATTGGTGCACCAAAGATTCCTAACGTCGGCTGGGACGATGTTGGCGGCTTGACCAATGTCAAGGATGCCCTGATCGAAACGATTCAGCTGCCGCTCGAGCGACCCGAGCTATTTGCCAAGGGCATGAAGAAGCGAAGTGGTATTCTGTTCTACGGACCCCCTGGTACCGGAAAGACTCTTCTTGCCAAAGCCATCGCTACTGAGTTCTCTCTCAACTTCTTCTCGGTTAAGGGCCCTGAGTTACTCAACATGTATATTGGTGAATCCGAAGCCAATGTGCGACGTGTCTTCCAACGTGCCCGTGATGCCCGCCCTTGTGTCGTCTTCTTCGACGAACTGGATTCGGTTGCCCCGAAGCGTGGTAATCAGGGAGATAGCGGCGGTGTTATGGATCGTATCGTCAGTCAGTTGCTTGCTGAACTTGATGGAATGAATGGTGGTGAGGAGAACAGTGGCGGTGTTTTCGTGATCGGTGCCACCAACCGTCCCGATCTGTTAGATACAGCTCTCCTTCGACCTGGTCGATTCGACAAGATGCTTTACCTCGGCGTGTCAGACACTCACCGGAAGCAGGCTACGATCATGGAGGCCCTGACAAGGAAATTTGCTCTCCACCCGGAGTTGTCTCTGGATCGGGTTTCCGAGCAGCTTCCTCTGACATATACTGGTGCTGATTTGTATGCCTTGTGCTCCGACGCGATGCTAAAGGCCATTACGCGGAAGTCTACCGCCGTCGATGATAAAATCAAACAACTGCCCGGCGGGCCGGTCAGTACGGCCTATTTCTTCGATTATCTTGCCAAGCCGGATGATGTTTCGGTGATGGTCACTGAGGAGGATTTCTTGTCGGCTCAGAGTGAGATGGTTCCAAGTGTTAGGTAAGTGGTTTGCTCCCCTCTAAAGATGAAATGATGTTTAATACTAACAATCACACAGTGCGAAAGAACTTGAGCATTTCGAACGAATTCGACAAACCTTCGAATCAGTCGACAAATCCAAGCAAGACTCTTCTGGGGGAGCGCCTCAGACGATTGCAGATGCCATGGAAGCGTTTAGCATGGGCGAGTCAACTGAAATTCCCATTATCAATGGTGAAAATCCATTCCCTGGCGGCATTCATGGTCGAATCAAGGGATTGAAACAATGGCCAGGTGGTATTGTACGCAGCCCAAGTGGCAGCTCTATCAGCAGCAGCAACAAGGGCAAGGGTAAGGCTTCTGCCAATAAGAAGGGGAAGAGTGCTCGGACTGGAGGGGAATCAGATGCCTCATTGGAAGGAGATGATGAGGATATGACAGATGGAGCAGCAGAAGATGAAGATGATTATGTTGTTCGTACTGATCATCTTTCGAACCCCATGGAGGAGGTGGAATAGACCTCTGACTGTATTATGTGAATCTTGAATATTATTTCTCTCTCTCTCTCTGTCTCTCTCTATCTCTGCGATTAATTCCACAGCTTGCTAAGCTGGTTTATTTACCAGTGAATTACAATATAGAGCAATTCAATTCCACTATTTCAATACTTATTTTGACTGAAATCCAGTGAATGTCCAATGTTTTTCTCGGGCAGCTGCCTCCCTTCTTCTTCCATCAAATCTTCTTCACTCCTCGACAATCCAACATCATCGCTCCTCAGCCCCAATATATGCAGTATTATTACACCAAAATTCTCTCTGATAGCATGTTAGTCTGGGATGCATCAACCTTCATGCAATGGATGGCCGATCCTGAGTGGCGATACTTCACTGATTTGAGATCATGGTCAGATGAAGAAGTCATCGAGCATCTAACTCGAGACCCAATGGCAAACAGTCGACATCTCCAATGTTCAATTCCACCAGAGGATCGATACTTCACAACCAAAAGTTCGTCTTCATTAGGTTTACTCGGTCTCGTACCAACGGAACTACTCGACTACCTTCTCGGTCTCCTAGACATTCGCTCACTTCGAAATTTTGGCGCAACATGCGAGTACGCACTTTCACTTACTACCAACCAATCCGAATACCAACTGCTTCAAAAGCTCGCTCCAACAACCTGTCCCCTCATCTACCTCACCGGCTTAGACTACCTGCATCCAATCGCCAGTGTCTCTCGCGAACTTCGCTTCTGCTATTGCCGTTCATGCGGCGAACGAGGAACCCTCCTCTGTCTACCAACCTGTGAACGTATCTGCGAGAATTGCGCACAATACAACCAAGCTTACTGGGGTCTCCTTCTCTCCGAAGCAAAGACTGCCTTTGCACTAGAAGAGCACGAAGTCGACCCATTGCCAGTCTTACTCACAAACAGGCGTATGTGGAGAGGCACAGAGAATGGAGTGACGCACTCAGAACCGAATCTGGAATATGTGACGACAAAGAGTGCTTTATCTGCGGCGATACAGAAACGAGGTTCACGACAGGCCATGATCGAGGCTGCTGAGGCGATTTCTCCAGATCGTTCTGCCGAAGCCTCCGCTCTCGCTATTTCAAAAGCCCTGTTGTATCGATACTTGCGGGCTTCGAATCCACGTCCTGCTAATGGGGATCCGTCGCAGGTTGTTGCTCGATTATCCAATGTCCCATCTACTGAACGAATCGGTATCGTGACGACATTATTCCCGTGCGTCCCTGAAGGATACAGAATTGCTATGCCAACATATCGATGCAGCGGTTGCTGGGTTGTATGCAATGCGCCATTTCAAATCCTAAATGAACATTATCGGTATATGGGTATCGAACCTACCTCCACCAGCCCGGAGGATAGGTACAGGATTGTCAAGGGTCGAACTTTGATTGTGCGTACGCTTGAAGAGTTACGATATCACATATCACATCAGTGTCTGGGTGGGAAGCTGCTTATGTTTCGCCGTCGCAAAATGCAGAGCGATGGTGTGGTTTTGCTCTAGGCTGGCTCTGTGATGTGGGATATTTATGTCGACATGTTCTTGCTTTCATCTCGTGCCCATGAGCTTGTGATGTTATCCTGTTTCATTTTGTCTCTAACTGTCCTGTGACTGGTCATATTCTGAATCTACCGAAATCTGAACTGTTGAATGATGAATCAATAACTAATATTAGACTGTAAGAAGTCACGCCCTGAAAAGAGGAACTCTCCTAGTAGTATGTTATACTTCGACCTATCACTCATTAGATAGTCTTGCCGATCAGAAACTCTGCGACACGTGGAAACCATGTGAGAATGGGACTATCCCTGTATTTCCTAGCGTTATCAGTAGTGATATGCAATCGGCATGCCGGCTCGGGAGCTTCTTTCGAACTAAAAGCCATTGTAGTTTGGAAGTATTTAGTTTGAGCCCTATCAGAGGTTCGCGAATAAGCACGAATATTCAAATTTAAGCAATTATAGCTATTGGGGTATATTATCATTATTGCTATTGTAACATCAAACTTCAATAATCAACGAAAATGCAAGTTTGTCACATCACATTCTATTCAGTCTGTCAGACCTGCTCTCATCTGTACCCAGTCCCGTTTTGCTGTATAATTTTCAGCGCCCACGACGTAACCCTATTAGCCTCAGAATATACATCCCGAAGACTCGCCATAATCTCAAGTCCCAGTTGGAAATTATTTGTAGCCTCGTCTTTCTGAGGCGATGGCGGTGCTCTCATCTCCCCAATATGAATCACCAGGGCAACTAAGATCCCCGTGACGCCAAGAATGGGCAAGCGTCTGTGTAAACCCCTGCGGTATAAATCAAACGCAACTCGAGTGATCTGCTGAGAAGCGTGCTGAACGCAGAAATTTGAGGATGGAAATATACGGCTCTGATGGAACACTGCGATGGTAGTGTAAAATGTTATATGGAGGAGACTTCGTTGTAGTGTGAGTGCGGGCTCTTCATCTGCGTCTTTGGGTTCGGCGGGATTTGTTTGACAGGAGTTTGGAAGGGCGTTGGCCCATTCTGCTAGCATTCTTTCGGAGGTGTAGATACTATTTGTATATTCGGGGGATTCGTCGGATGAGGATGATGTTGGTGTTGTTGGAGAAGCTGATGAGCGAAGATGGCTTTCCTTGCATTGGACGTCAAGTACATTGCGGATGCAGACTGATAGACGGGCATTGGCGATGAATATCAGAGTGAGTTCTCTTTGTGCGGAGAAATTTTGTGATAAATCAGTGTAGGATGGTGTTAATTCTGGACTTTGAGGCAAGATAAATTGAAGGTGTTCGAAATCCTTTTCTGATACCATCTGGTGCGAGAAGTCTGCACGTTGAATAATTGGACGGCGTCTTAGCCGTAGGGCGATTTGACAGTCTATTATGTGACAAGCCCATGCGACCCGCCTCCACAGGGTTGGTCGATAAGGGAAGTTTGTGATTTGTGATCCATCGTGGAAGAGGCCAATAGACAAAGCTGTTGATATGGCGATTCCGATCAGATGGCGACTATCATCTCCATCGACCGCGTCGAGCCGGTATGTCATTAGAAGAAATGCTTGAACGATAGTCAAACCATCCGTCTCGACGTTGGCTTGATAAAGAAGCTTGAAAAAATGTGTGAGTAATTTAACCAAATTATCAAGAAGTCAGCCTTCTTTTAGACTTACCCTGGCCTTTTGGAAGAAAGTCTCTTGAGCTTCCTGTCTGGTTGAGTGACCAGCCTCAAGTAGATAATGCATATCCACGAAAGTCGTCGCAGATACCATGATGGCGTGGTATAAAAGCAAGCTGATCGAGCCATGGCTTCCATATGTTCCATGAAGGGCTTGAATGAGGGATTGCCATTCAACGATCGGCATTGAAGGAAGTACACACTCTTCAAATGCTTGCAAGAGCGCATTTTGGAGCGGACCATTCGGTAAAGCAAAGACGCCGTTCAGATTGAGGCACTCAAGGGTATTTTGATTCGTCGCCAATGGAAGTGGTTTGATAAAGCTTGGTAGGAATCCCTCTGGATCTAAAGCACCCAAATTTGCGGGGTCTTCGGCGTGAATATTTGTGAAAGTGGACCAGAGATTTTCCCCAGGAGAATGATTTAAGACGATGGGACGGAATGAAGCGGGATGTAAGCCTAGTGGTGCTGTAAGTTAGTCCCTGGCATTTGATGATAAGTAAGGCTGCACGTACAAGTTGGGTCCATCGTGGTGGTAGGCCACTTCGTAGCCTCGTTTACTGGTAGAGGGGGAAGTTCATTATGAAGCACCGATTGTTGAATGTTCGTTTCGATTTGATACAGGCTGTCTACTGAGTCGGGGCTACTCTGTGCCCACTGATGGGGAGCCATCGAAGGAGTTGAGGGTGAACATTGATAGTCCATTCTTCGTCTGAGATAATTGGATAAGACACCGAGTCTTTAGGATTCACTCAACCCACTCACCTTTTACTGTTCCTTTGGTCCATTTCCGTTTGATGCTTTTCTTCGGTTCCGAGTTCTATCCTTGAAGTATTTTGAAAGAAAAAAAGAAGACCACTTTCACAAATTCCTGCGACGAAGGAAAACCTCCGCATTATTTAATTTTAAATCCCCCGCAATTTAGATGACAGGAAACAGGGTTCATCTAGACTCGTCACCACTTGACATCAACTTTCATTAGATCTTCTACTAAAGGCGGGCACTTTCTGCTCAAAGAGGTTAGACGGTGGCTTGCACGTCAATCTGAAGATCGTTCGAAGTGGAGAGACCGGCGGTTTCTTACCCGTTCGGGGCATCTCCGGCGTGCAAGGTTTAACAGAACGTTGGCCCGGACAAATCCTCCCTCTTTTAGTGTTTAGATTTTATAAGATCGTTGGTTCGGTCGGGGTCTCCGAGTGTTATTTAAATAGTAAGCATGGCTCTGTTTGGCTAGAATGAATCTCGTACAATATCCAGACTTTAGCGGGGCATTCCAGATGACCTCATATTCCGGGGGATATCAATTATTTGGGATTAAGCTATTTATTTTTTCTCTTTTTCTTGGCGGGGTCCTCTTTGACATTTAAGGGGGCATTGCCACATGCAGTTCGCTATCAACCAATTCAAACCATGTCCCTCTATATCCAGACCTTCGCGCTTCTCGGACCTGATTCACGAATCCTCGAAGCCGGACGGCACTCGTGTTTTGCACAGTAAAGGCCGCTAATAGTTCCAACAACTCCTCGCCAGGCCCCTCCAGTTCGAACATGGCAAGTGTGATTGGGAAGACAATGGGAAGAGCTGTTGACTTCGTCGCATCAGTCTTCACGAAGTATGACAATTCAGAAAATATGCTGCTGGCAAGGAAATGTGCTGTCTCATCTTCAATTCCCAAAGGATAACGCAAACGATGAATAACTAATAAACCCGCCAACCGATAAGTATTGGCTTGTGTGACCATAGCAAGGACCTCGTTTTGCCCAAAATCGGTGTATAATTGAGGTGGCGTGGGAGGTCTCCAATGTTGTATCCGTTCCTCAATCTCCGCGAGCCTTTCATAAACATGCGAAGGTGAGTCGGAGGCTGTGTCGCGAACCTCTCGTTTCTGCGCATGACTCCATGCGCATACGTCGTATAAGTGAGGGAGAAGAGTCGCGCATAGCCCCGCATAGCGGTCAATAATGATACGCCCTGTATCTTCTGGCAATCGTACGATAGGAACCTCACGATGGGCTAGACACTCGACCGTATCTATCAGAATCGGCGTCATTGTGATGGTATCCATGATAGGGAAGGGGATCAACCGCGGTATCCATTGTTTGGTTGACATAAGCGCGCTGCGCACAATGGAGTGGGCGGCTGAGGAAAATGGGGCGGTGAGTACGTTAAACGCGTACATTGTCTGGCCCAGGAACAGGGCACAGGCTGCATCGTAATCATGTGAGATGGTTACACTTCGTAAACGCTGTAGGCCCATGGCGGCCTTGGACATGTCGGGCTCGTCTTGTCGCATTACCAGAGATCTCTGATAGCGCGTCATCAACCCCAGAAATGCCAGGTACCCCTCGGTCAATGTTGGCCCTGACATGGAAAGAATGGTATAGATGGCTTTCTGGCCACTTGAAATGAAACTAGGACCCCACATGAAGGGCATGTGGATAACTGCGAACTGTTCGACGTTGCTCACTGTGCGGAGGGCATCGGACATTGTACGCAAACTAGTCGGCGAAGCGAGTAGCTTCTCCGGCCCTATTAAAAAAGCATCATCGGGATTGGGTAGCCAGGATACCTCCGACGCAGTGGATGGCGATCGTGACTTAGAGCTAACACTAACACTGGGGGTGCTAGGAGTTAAGCTGTCGCGGCTATCACTGGATTCAGACTCGTCTTGCTGTTTTGGTGGCTCGGCGCTCCAGACCTGCATCTGCCCATGGGGAAAGGCCTTTGCCGCAGGACGTCGTCCGATGCGTCTGTTACGTCGGGATATGGAGCATGACAGCTTTAAACGTCGACACCGCGTGCATTGCGGGCTTTCATCAGCGAAAGTGCATTTTTCTTTGGCGGAGTGGCACCGGTCGCATGCCTTGAGGACCATGTCCACGACCTGGAAAAGAGTGACAGAAGAAGAAAAGAATGAACCGAGGTCTGAATGAGAGATTCAATAAGATGAGACAGGGCGATGATCCGTGTGAAGCCCGGATTGACGCGTGAAATTAGGAGGGGACTGGCCATGTCGTCTCCATCCACCGAGAGTTTTCCCCGCTTTTCCGGGGGGATGGCCGTGGGGGCCAATCGCGGGGGACGAGATCCGAAATACGAAATTCATCACGCGTGAAAGTGATCGGAGAGAGCCGGAGGATGTCGATGTCAAATTCATCATATTAACAATATTCTAGAATATTTCCTAGCTATTCGAGTTTGAAATGACCGATGCCGACAACATGATGCCTTTCCCGGCTATCGGGCCGAGGCTGGTCTGAAACAAATTGCTTCGGAAAAACACACTGTGCGCTCACATGACTTGTATCCGCTTTGCACTGATGGACATCGAAATGATTATCACTCGAATAATAGCCATCGTCTGGAACAGAGCTTCAGGTAATATCCAACCGGACATTGTTTTCAGTAGGTATTCTCGACCAGTGTCTCATCAATGTCTCCCACTCTTGTGGAGTAGTCATGGCAGGGGCAGATCTTCGCCATAGATAGCTCGTGCTATGATTTTATCGCACTAGCGTATGCAATCTATCAATAGTGCAAGATAGTGCAAGAAGTTCATTCATTAATGTCAATTTTCTCTTGAGAGTTGATCATCGGCCTTGTTAACCCTTGAGCTGGGAATTTGATATGTTGATCTCGCTTGCTGGATGGAGCCTCGCCTTATGCCCAAGTGTCTCATGTTCAGCTTCTTGAAGGCTCTGTCAACAAACAGTCTCTTGCCGAGGATTCAGCTAGATGATTGTCCTTTTTGTTACTTGCATGGCCAGTTCCTGACCAAAGGGTCTTTCCAAAACTTTCTCCTCCAGATCGAAGCAGTATAGTAGGCTCCGGCCTCATATTATTAAAAAGGGCCTTTTTGTTCTTAATAATATCACGAGCCTGAATTTTCAGAATTTGACTCATTTGCAGGACCTGTAGTCTCGAGAAGCGGTAGCAATGTTCATAAAGCTCTATGGTATTTTTCGCGGTGACTACATGGCAGCTGAGGACCCGAAAATAAAGAGTCATCGACGGTTCATCAACGGTTCGCAGCTGATCTATTACTTCGTAAGAGACCAAGCTCCTGATACGGGCCGGGATTCGTCGACGGTGGGCTCATCCTGCAGATACCAGGGTACATTGGACGTAGAAGCGGATTCCGTGGTCTTGTTTTCTGTATTCTTAATTTGCTTTCGAAGTAGGATTCAAATGCTCAGTTATGATTCCGCGGAGCCTTAATTTTAACTGTCTATTTCTCAGCATCATATTTGAGTAGGGCTTGGTCAGATTATCCAACAAAAATCCATGAACAATGTGCCTGATGAAAATCTGGTGTACAGGACGGTATTAGACCTCAAACTTTTGCTGAATAACATGGTTTCAAATCAAAGAGTTAATTTTGGAAGTAATAGTGAGCTGGCTGCTAGAGCGCAGGTCAAATACCTGAACATCCAGGTCGCGACTCTCTTGGCACTTGAGGTACTTTGTTGTCGCAAACATAAGAACTTGGCACTTGGTGTGTTGCGAGTGGAGTCTCAAACTACTACATGTAGGCTACTACTTAAGGATTCTCTGTCAAACATCAGTTGACTGGTAAACAGTGGAAACGAAGATATTTTGATATGGATACTGAAGGTTTATCCATCTGAGTATGATAACGAAAAGGTCACTGAGTAACACATCAGATTGATGTATTGCCCAGTCGTTGTAAAACTTGATATTTTCAATGGCACAAGTTGGCGATGCTCCCGTCAGATATGCGCGGGGAAAGATGATTGTTGTTTAGGAGGATGCACCCACCATTGGCTGGTCATAGCCTCGAAGACGGAGTTTCTTGTCGCACCAGTGAGAATCAACTTTTCCTACCCCTAGTCTGGTCCAAATCCCGACAAAAGAAAGCGGGGCTACATGAATCAGGTTGCTGAAAATGTTCATTTTGACACTGTCATGCTTAAGAAGCTGCATCGTAATGGACAGCCGTCCTTCAAATGTCCAGGTCTTTACTAGTAACAGGATATGCCATAGGAGGTTTTAGACCAACCAACTACAAAAACAACATACCCTTCTCGACAGCTATTCAGGATTATCAATCTAGTAGATCGTCATCAGTGACTTTGGCATTTCAGACCCCACTTCAACGGCGTAAATCATCCCCACGGCTGATGGCCAGTCGGCAGAAGCGGATCCGCATCTTTCCCCACACGCGTGGGATACTTTTTTGATACCCGGACTGCTAGTATCGACATCCTGTATCTCCTAGAGAAAGCGACAAAGTAGGACCCAGAAAAGGAAGCTCCGTGCTAGCGCTTGCCTTTCAATTGAATTTCTTTGACATGATTCTCCGCTTCAACCAAAGTATATGATACTCGAATTTGCGGGATGGCTTCAGAAATGAAACCCAGCGCATCCCGGAAAATACTAAAAAATGGCGGAAGAGAAGGCGACTTTTTCGGTTTATTTTTACCAGGCCATTGTCCTTCTATAGAATAGTATCATGAGCTGGATTATGCATTACATAGTCTGTTATCAATATAACTGTTTCTCATTACTCGCAACTTGGATGAGACACATATCTGGACCTCTCTTTTGGCTTGATTGAGAAGATTACAGCCTCTACCCATGAGCTCAGCCGGATACAGAAAGCCCGAATTATACTCAGATACCATTGAAATTTCTCTCTGTGAAACAGTACTTTCTGCACTTGGTCGACACAAGTACCGTATCTTGATTTTCCTCAAATAGAGTCTTGCATTTAACATTGCCAGGATCCAACACTCCGAGCATTAATTTGTTTGAATCCATGCACCCCACATCATGGCAAAGCAATCCCCGCACTCATCATTCCAATGAAATATTGATATCAGAAATTTGGAAACGAGAGACTCAAGTAAAAGGCGGGGATGTCTCTCGGCACAGGTATGAAACACGGGAGGTGAAAAATCGAACTTGTACTCCCACTGGTGCCCCAAAAACACCACTCTCTCTAAATTCCATTCCAAAGGCGTTATGAGCAAATCTATCTATACTCAGCATGTGCATCCTGTATGTGATCAACGCACTCGAAAACAGAAGGCTATCTTTTATGCTTTGGTTACCTAGTTCTCGAACAGGGCGTTCGCCACGCGCTTCCTAGTCACATCTCACCACATCTAAAACTCTACCCCCGCATGAGGGGCTTAAGTCTTTAGCCTTGAGCTGTATCTACATCAATTGCATTGGAAGCATTGATATTCTCATCCTGGATGGAGCGGGGTAGGTATGTGGTATAAAAGACGCGACAGCCCCCGACATATCTACTGCTTCTTTATAATTAGCTTCATATCTCAGAACTAAGAAACTATATCTATATTGGGATTGGATTGACACCATGACTATCCCAGAAGAGGTTGATATTATCATTTGTGGTGGTGGAAGTGCAGGATGTGTACCGGCTGGTCGTCTGGCCAACCTTGACCACAACCTTTCAGTCCTATTAATTGAAGCAGGAGAAGACAACTTGAACAATCAATGGTGCTTGCAGGCTCAATTCCCCTAAGGCTGTCGGGTGGTTTACTAACAATTGATAGGGTGTATCGTCCCGGTATCTATCCTAGGAATATGAAGCTTGACTCCAAGACCGCATCGTTCTATCACTCACGTCCATCCGAGCATCTGGATGGACGTCGAGCTATCGTACCATGTGCCAATATTCTTGGAGGTGGAAGCTCCATCAACTTTATGGTAAGTCAACCTTAAAAAGTCGATTTTAGAAGGTACTAATTTATCGACTTCCAAGATGTACACCAGAGCCTCGGCCTCGGATTATGACGACTTCCAGGCCAAGGGATGGACAACAAAAGAACTTCTCCCTCTTATGAGAAAGCATGAGACATATCAGCGTGCTAGCAATAACCGTGATATACACGGATTTGAGGGTCCCATTAAGGTCTCATTCGGCAATTACACCTACCCCATCGCGCAAGACTTCCTTCGTGCTGCGGAATCGCAGGATATTCCGATAACGGATGATCTGCAAGATCTGAAGACAGCGTAAGATAGCTCCAAATGCTTGTTTTTTCATTATATACTAACCAAAATAATTATAGACATGGAGCTGAGCATTGGTTGAAATGGATCAACCGAGATACTGGCCGAAGAAGTGATGCCGCCCATGCTTATGTCCACAGCACACGGGCAAAGCACAGCAATCTGCATCTGAAGTGCAACACTAAGGTTGCCAGAGTCATTATCGAGAATGGCCGAGCAGTTGGGGTTGAAACAGTCCCGACTAAGCCTCTTAGTGGAGAGAAGCCCGTTCGCAAGGTCTTCCGCGCGCGAAAGCAAATCATCGTTTGTGGCGGTACTCTCAGCTCTCCACTTATTCTCCAGAGATCTGGTATTGGAGAGCCAGAGAAGCTTCGCAAGGCTGGTGTCGAACCACTTGTGAATCTTCCTGGAGTAGGCCGCAACTTCCAGGATCATTACCTCACTTTTTCTGTTTACAGAGCAAAGCCTGACGTTGAGACCTTTGATGATTTCATTCGTGGTGATCCGAAGGTTCAAAAGAAGGTGTTTGAAGAGTGGAATCTGAAAGGAACGGGTCCATTAGCCACTAATGGAATCGATGCTGGTGTTAAGATTCGCCCTACCCAGAAAGAGCTTGACGACATGAAGAAGTGGCCTACTCCGGAGTTCAACAGTGGATGGGAGTCTTACTTCAAGAATAAGCCTGATAAGCCAGTCATGCACTACTCGGTAATCTCGGGGTGAGTATAGCTTTATGAACCACTCACGGCTTTTATACAAGTCTTGCTGACAACTTCCAGATGGTTCGGTGATCATATGCTCATGCCTCCTGGTAAATTCTTCACCATGTTCCACTTTTTGGTACGTATTTCGCTCCCATAATTTCAACCATAAAGCTAGTTCTTCAAAGTTGGCTTCTTGTAATTGGTTCTCTGACTAAAGATACAGGAATATCCGTTCTCGCGTGGCTCAACCCACATTAATTCAGCCGACCCATACGAAGCGCCAGACTTCGACGCTGGCTTCATGAATGACAAGCGTGATATGGCACCGATGGTATGGGGCTATATCAAATCGCGAGAAACTGCTAGACGAATGGGATCTTATGCTGGAGAAGTGACCGGCATGCATCCTCAATTTGCATACGACTCGGCCGCTCGAGCCTATGATCTAGACCTCGCTACAACCAAGGAATATGCAGGACCAAATCACATCTCTGCAGGAATTCAGCATGGTAAGTTTTCCAAATTTCACATGCTATCTTCGTCCAAACTTACACGATATTTCATTAGGTTCTTGGTCGCAGCCTCTCCAACCCGGAAAGTCGGCAGAACCATCTCATCTCAATTCCAACCAGGTTCAAGCTCGTGATGAGATTCAATACAGCAAGGAAGATATCGCACACATTGAGAAATGGGGTAAGTTTTAAAATCACAATTATGTGGGCTACCCGTCTAACATCCTGTCTAGTCCAACGCCACGTCGAGACTACATGGCACTCCCTAGGCACTTGCAGTATGGCTCCACGAGAGGGTAGCTCCATTGCTCCACACGGTGGTGTTGTTGACGAGCGCCTTAATGTTCATGGAGTCAAAGGCCTCAAGGTCTGCGACTTGTCTATCTGCCCCGACAATGTCGGCTGCAACACCTTCAGCGTAAGTAATATCCACGTTTTCATATATTGAGATCTAAATGTTAACACCATGGTCTCCGTGATTAGACTGCTCTTCTCATTGGCGAGAAATGCGCTGTCCTCACAGCTGAGGATCTTGGCTATTCAGGTGCTGCCTTAGATATGAAAGTGCCTACTTACCATGCCCCAGGGGAAGTCGTGAATCTGGCCCGTCTCTAAGCCTTCGAAGCTCTTCCCAAGATTCTGGGCGCGAATCAAATTTACTTCTTGTCATCGTTGGCCATCTGTCACATTTTTTGAAATTCGTTTTCCTCATCACTATCTCTCTGGATTGAATCTTTGGTCTGGCCTACATGTTCTTCCATTTGAGAATGCTTTGAGTATGGTCATGGGAAATTGAATACGTCGGATTATTTTGTGTATGTCATTTCTCGCTCCGAGCAAAATCAACAGAAATTCTATGCTCTAGTGATTGGGAGGACAATGTTGGCTACATTATACGTAAACTTCCATTCTGGGTTATATTCAACTATTCAATTCTATTGTTACCAGTGATAGTTCTATCTTTCCCGCCTGATTCGCTATATTCAAGCAAAGTACCACCCTCTACGTCCATTTGGATCTTCATAACCTTCAGGCTTTTTTTTCTCATCTTGCATTGCATTCGAATATCGCTCAAGATGTCCGTATCTCAAATCTGCCTCATTGCTGGATAGCCTTCTTTCTTTTCGCGAAGGTAAGTTTAGTATGATCCGTAACAGATACGCAATCCCAAAAACAAGCATTTTACCAATTGGAAGCTGAAGGATCTCGGACTCTTTACCAGAACTCGGAAGAAGCAGCCGAAGATACTCGCATTTGTGGGCCCCTATAGCCGATACTACCTAGCGAAGCACTACATGAACACTGAAAGTTCCTCATTCTAGTCAAGTTTTCCAGGCAATAGTGGATGGGGTGGATACTTGACGCTGGGCCCATAAAACCTAGCACAAAGCCGATGATCCTCAATCATTAATCAAGAACACAAGCGTGTAGAGTTCGAATTGCTATGATTTACAAGACTTTTGAAGCAACTTTAATTAGCAACATAACTAAAAAGAAATATTTTTGGAATCGGAATAAAGCACTATTGAAGTTGTTGGAATAGAGACTGCTATCGCGGGAAGTCGAGATCTTCGGTCTTAGGCTCAGAGTTTTCAAAATGTCACTAGAATCAAATCCACTCATACATTTAATTCGGCAAAGATTCGGCCCCTTGACTGAGACAGCTGATGTGAGATTTGGGGCCAAAATTGATGTTTGTGGAGCAGAAGCTTCGTTCGAGAATCGCTATTCCCGATCCGATGCCGGCGTTTGAAGTTGCATCTGATCAGATAAGATTTATCAGATCGAATACTCTTTGATCACAAAGAGGTATAAATACCTATATTCCTTCCATGAAAAGAGACAAAAATAAAATCTCAAACCACTCCTCGCTTCTCGCATTTCCTCGAAACAAACTCAATCAATCCTCGCCATGAAGTTCTTCAGCGTCGTTACCGTTGCCGTTCTGGCTACCTTCGCAAGTGCGAACCCTGCTCCGGCCGCCAATGTTTGCGCTTCTGGTGAGCTTCTTTCCCCCTCATAGTATATAGAAATGTAAAAGTTACTAATCTTTTTCCAAAGCTGGTCAGGGTTGCTCTCTTGTCAACTGCTGCAGTGGCTACCACTGCATGAACCTCAATGCTGTCATGACCTGTGTCAAAAATTAGGGAAGCTGTACATGGACCTTCTTTTCTCTCGACCTTACATGTTTTCAAAGGCATAAAGTTAGGCTACTTAGCTTCTTCAATTTCTGAATTTGATATCTCCAAAGTAAATGTGCAAACTCTCTTCGTAATGATAGTAGATCCAGGAGGCAGTGGTCTTACCTTTGAAAGCAATGTATCGGACTTCTTTGTTTTTATCAATATGCACAAGCGGGATTATAGAGCTTAACACTAGACCAGAATAGCTCAGCTGTTCTCATCGTCATAAGGGGACTTTAAGGATGACGGAATTGTTTAGATGTTACTACATATGGTATGTCGCTTTCGAGTCATGTTTTTTCACAGCCACGGGGCGGACAATTTCGAATCAAGTTCCAAAAATTCTCTCTAATCATGACAAAATAGCTTGGAAGGCTGCTAGCTTCTTATTCTGGGTGGTGAAATCGCATTGATGCCGAGATGAGGCTTGGGGAAAATAGACAACCCAAACTCTCAGCGATAGATAGGGGCCCATGAGTATCCCTATTGGCTTATCCAGGTCTATTCAACACTATGAACAGATCTCAATAAGCACTCTAGACCTTATCAATTATGATCTCCTTTTTTTCTTTGAACCTATCCCGTGATATCATTCCGTAAGCCGAGGGGCCGGTGAAATGATTTTCTTTGTTTAAGCAAGCTCAACAGCAAACCATGTCTTCCGTGATCCTAGACCACTCACTCTCGGCTGATGAGAACTATACGCAGAGAAATCAGAATTTTGAGTTTGAGCCTTGCCTCAAGCGTATTTCAATTGCAATTGCTCTAGGTCTATATTGATTACAATGCTTCGTTAATCATAGTATAAAGTCCACCAAAATCTCCGACTTAACATTTCCTTTTCCTTAGACTAGGCCTGAAAAAAGCAAATGCTTCATATCATGGAACCACTTAAACTGACTCATTCCATCATCCTTTACGGTGTTATCGCACTACTCGCTCTCGCGACGCCTAAGCTCCCAGACTGCTACCCTAAATGGGATACCAAACCAGGGGGCGAATGCCCTGACAAAGGTTGGTAGAATGCATCTAGGCTGTTCAACCTGAAACTGCCAAATTACTTTCTATATATCAGCAATTACCTGAACAAAAAGTAAGTGACGTGTAACATCCACATGTCTCATTTTCGTTATTATAATAGTACTTACACGGCTTCTCAGCACCATGCGACTATCGCTGCTATCGATATTACTCTTACTACGCAAACGTTTTCTTACGGTACAATACTGAGCAATTTGCTGCAGTTCTGATGACAAGCTGCTTCAAAGGGGAATCGAATCTATCTCTGATATGCTTCTCTATCACACGGTCTCGCGATCTTTGTCCCCTGCGTCAGCTCTATTATTCATTGACTTTAACTACGAGTTCCTCTGTGCTACAATTAATCTTGAATATTTACTTAATAGCCTCAACCTTTTGAGACTCGCGATATGTTCTTGTGCTTGTGCGTAGTGCTCTTCTTTAGACCGTTATGGCTCCAGTCACCGCTACAACTCCTGCAATTTCAAGATGAAAGTCATCCTGTATCGGGGGGAGAGTCATGGCTGTCTTTTAAACTATGACAGAGTGCAACTAGACATGATACTAGTAAAATGTATCCTTCAAGGCTCAGGTGTCTGGGGATAACTTGATTGAGACTCCCACCTGCTTTCGCCCCTTGGTGCTAAAATCAGGGTCTTCGGGTACAGACCATCCAAACCAGTCTGTCAGCTTTTCGCCTATGACTTCATAATTTGCTCCAATACGGAGCACGCGCTCATTATCAAGATCAATTGTGGTGCCGGCCCGTCCATAGAGATGCCATTTCTGCCTTCCATAGTCGACAACGAGATCAGCGGCCTGAAGAACTTCCGGCTCGATATCCTGGACCTGGAACTTCTGTCCTTGGCCAGTCAAGTTGGCACTACTACCTATCATTATCTGGCCTGCCTGATCATTCAGCCTCCCAAGTTCACGCAGAAATGGGCCCTCGCATATTGCGATACCAAGTGTCCCATTCTTGGTCATTTTATCTAGACTTGGAAGCAAATGCCGAGGTAGAAGATTCTCAATATCAGCTTTCATCTTCGCGACAACTGCTATCGTCATGCCCATATCTTCAGAAAATGTTCGTGTAATACGATACTTCTCAGGTGGGAGGTCGTGCAGTCTGACGTGTAAGTCATATGTGCCGATGATTCCTAGGGAATGACCAGCTCGGCGTTGTTTGGCTTCGAAAGCTCGCTCGATCGCCTCGACACTGGAAGCCATCATACCGTATCCAACATCAGTCGGAGTTATAATTACCCCACCCGCTTTGAGGATCTGAAATGCCTTTGCTGCATCCCGCTCGACATCGGGGAGCTCCCCAGGAAGGGGAATAATTTGAGGAGGACCCGAGCCGGCCATATTCGTTTCCATATCCGATATCAGCAAAAATGGATATCAGTAAAAGAAATACTTGGCTTAATAATCCTGTCCAACGGTGTGACGGTCGAGGAGTAGAATGATGGCAATGATGCTCGGGAGCAAACGAAGGCGCTGATGAATATGTCAGGCTGGGTCCTGGGGTCTTAGGTGCGAAATGTATGTCGCAATTTAATGAGCTTGCAAATTAACATCGAAGCTGGTGGAAAGTCTGCGTTGCTAAAAGCCCCCCAGGATGTCGATTGGTGCAGAGTTACGAGGTTCTCAGCCTAGACAAATTGGAATAGTCAACAATATTGCAGGCCACGTACATTCTCATTTTGGGCTATACACTACTAGCATGTCATTCGATGTATTTTTCTTGAATCACAAGTGCTTAGGCTCCACGTTCATCTCACAAGTACTAGTTATTTGTCAAAGCTTCGCTCTCAGCCCAGTTGCTCGCTAAGACTTTTGGCCCCCAAGTATCCGATGTCCGTGCATACGCAGCCTCGTCATTTGAAGAGCATTATCTCTTCTATCTCTTTTTAGGGAAACACTCCGAAATACAATGTTCTCTATCCCGTAAGTCATACTGTCAAATCGACATAAAGAGTCCTTCTATAAGGGGACATTTTTTTGATCATTAATCCCTATCGAAGATCTTTTGAAATCCAGAGAATACTACTCGGGACTAGGCCACCAATATCTGGTCCATAGCGGGCCTGAAACCTGGAAAGTCTCTTTCTTCATTCAGTTAGGCCTCCCTCGGGCTCGTGGGCCAGATTCATTTGCTATCCAATGATTTCCCGCTTCCGCACTCTTTTCCCGATTGTAGTAGGAGGCATCTTCTCTTATATGAATGTAATTGTGGTCTGCAGATGAGCTGAAGCCTTTTCACAAATTTGAAATGGGTATAAAAGTAATACCTGGCCAGGGCCTAGCTGGAATCAGGTGCAGAGTCTAACTATCCCCCGAGTCGTCGACAAAAGAATGGTCACAGGGATACTCAGTATGGCGTTAAAACCTTGCAGAGTAATTATAGCAGGAGCAGGACTGGCAGGGCTCACTCTTGCATTGACACTGGAAAAGATCGGTGTTGATTATGTCCTTCTCGAGGCCTACTCTGACATCGTGACGCGTGCTGGAGCAGGCATATGTCTGTTACCTAACGCACTCAGGATATTGGATCAATTGGGATGCTATGAGGATCTTGTTAGTCGTGTGAAGCAAGGCGTCGAAGATATTAATATTCGGAAGCCGGATGGAGAGTCGATGAAACCATCCTCTGGCTGGTGGAAGTTTCATATCCAACGGTTCGTGCTACCTAGTATCTCTTTCATCGCTCGTCATACTCCATTTATGTTTCCCTTCTGCCCAACTTCAATTCTTGACCCTTGTTTGACTAAAGATATTCATATCTTTAATTTAGGTACGGATACGGATTTCATTGGTGTGATCGAACTACAGTCTTGGAAGTCCTCTATGATAATATCAAGGACAAGTCGAAGATCATACCGAAGAAAAGAGTTGAAACAGTTCAATATGCTGCTGATTCAGTCAGCGTGACTACTATAGACGGATCAATTTACTCGGGCGACATACTGGTCGGTACAGACGGAATTCATTCACGCGTCCGAAAAGAGATGAACAGACATGCCGAAACTTTCGGCCTCGGAGAGGAAATCACGGAGCAAGAAAGTAGTAAGTTGGCCTGAAAAGGTAGGAAAATGATTGAAGATACAGTCTCTGATCAAATTTATAGAAGTTCCTGCCACATACGCCTGCATGTTCGGGCTATCTACGTCTGTGCCAGGGATTCCTGAAGCATGTCTCGACTTTGGTGTCAAGAAAGGATTTTCCTATGTCCTTGGGAGTGGACCTGAAAATCGCACCTACTGGTTTTTGTTCGTGAATCTGGGGCGCGTTTTTACTGGCTCTGAGATACCACAGCTCACTGAGTCAGATATTGACAGAGTCGTTCAAGAGCACTGGGATGATCATATAACACCTGATGTTCGGTTGTCAGACCTGTACAAATACAAACGCAACGTTGTCTTCTCGCCCATGCGCGAATTTGTCTACGAAAAGTGGCATCTGAACCGATCTATTGTCTTGGGTGATGCTGCTCATCAGGTAAGTAGTAAATTTCATTGTGGAATTCCTAGATCCAAGACTGACTGCTCCATGAATAGATGACGTCCAATATAGCTCAGGGTGGAGCTCAAGCTATCGAAAGCGCAGCTGAATTGGCTAACAATTTGATTTCAGCGCTCTCAAATTCAACCAACAGCGATCCTCTCTCTGTCGAAGAAGTAGAGAATATGTTTGAGAGATTCCAAGCAGTACGCCACCCGCGAGTACAGGCGATGATGGAGTTGTCTCATAAAAGACAGCTCATGGATGCCATGGAGACGCCAGAAATGGAAGACCTTGTGCTGAACAAATTGCCTAAAATGCTACCGGATATGCTGGTTCAACGATGGGATGAAACCTTTTTACCAGCCGCTTCCTTAAGGATGTTGCCAATGCCAGAACGACCTAAGATATCTCCATTCCAAGATGAGATTTCACAGGATTTCAATTCGGCTTCAAAATTTTGAGCGCAAAAGAAAAGAAAAACCGATAAATATTCCGATGTTCCAATTCTATAATGCATTTTTTTTCTTATCTCATTTAATCAAATTTTCCAATGAGTTCCAGTATTTCTCATCCTGGCATATCCCGTCTTTAATCTTAATCAAGCTTAGACCCAACCCTAACTCATCTCGAACCAGTCAAAAACACAAAACTTCCATAAAAAAAGACCCACGACGCCCATCGATCGTCCACACGTGACTTCATATCGCAAAGCAGGAAAATTCTGAACCCTAACTTGATCAATTTTTACCTTCTAATTCAATTCATCGCCAGAATATTCACTCCTTTGTCGAGATTCGCAGTATCCAACTCCCTAATCCCTAGGTATTTTCGAAGTAATTTTCCCAATCTGATGGATCCACCAAGTGCCATGGCTGCTACCCCCGCGGCCAAGATCGACCAAGACATCACGGACTCTACGCAGTCGGTGATCAATCAGGACGATCGCGATTTGCTGGATCTTGGCTATAAGGCTGTTCTAGCGCGAGGATGGGGCTCTTTCGATAATTTTGCATGCTCTTTCTCCGCGTTATACTGCATTGGTGGAATTCGCGTTTCCTTCTACATCGCGCTGAGTGCCGGTGGACCGGCAGCAATGTATGTTCCTAGTACTTTCGAAAATGGCCTCCAATCGAGTTTATCAAAAGCTAACTGATTCTTGTCTAGGTGGAGCTCCTGGGTTTCCGGTAGCATTCTCGCCATCATCACCGCTGCATGCCTCGCGGAGGCGTGCTCCGCATACCCGGCCGCAGGATCGATCTACTACTGGGCATTCCGGTCATGGGGTGGAGGACAGATCGGTCGATTCATCTCTTTCATGGTCGCTGCTTGGACACTTGTCGCTTGGACGGCATTTTTGGCAAGTGACTCTTTTGGCGTTGCGAATTATCTGGTCTCGGAAGTTATAGTCTTTGATCCAAAGACCAGTTTCCCGACAGATGCTTCTGATGTGCGCGCTAGAGCAGTTGCTTGGGCATTCTCATTGCTTTTCTTGGCTATCGCGACTTCGCTCAACTTTTTGCCTTCGCGCATGTACTCGTGGGTCTTTCGTGCCGGAGTCATCGTCATTATAATTGACATGCTGCTCAATTTTATTTGGCTTCCCATCGGCGTGGCTAAGACGTATGGTTTTCAGACGGCGGAGTATGTCTTCACGTCTACGTACAACGGTGGCGACACGAGTCCCGGTCTGAATTGGGTGCTTTCTTGGTATCTTGTCTCGAGCTGCTTGGTTGGGCAGGATGCATCGGGTCATGTTGCTGAAGAGACTATCTCCGCGAAGAAAGCGGCTGCTCAGGGTGTATTCTGGGCGACTGTTGCTTCTGCCGTGTGTGGTTTTCCGATTATCATTTTGTTCCTCTTCTGCATGCCTTCCATTGAGACATTCTATGATACCACTGCGCCCCAGCCGTTCATCAACATGTATGCGCTCGCATTGGGACCCCGGGCACATGTGGTCATGACTATTATCTCGATGATTGGTGCCATTCTCAACACTTCCATCTCGTTAGTGGCCGTATCACGACTTGTCTTTGCCGTGGCCCGCGATGGTGTCTTCCCCTTCAGTGATGTGTTATCCCGCGTGTCCAAATCCAAGCAACCTCACAATGCTGTGATTTTCATTGCGACCATCGCGGCACTCTTGTTGTGCACACAACTACCGTCTCAGGTTGCGTTCTCGAGTCTCATCTCAACATCTGCTGCTGGATCAATTGCCGCATATGGACTGGTTGGTATCGGTCGGACGTTCATTACTCGCAAATCTTTCCGTCCTGGATTCTGGGACATGGGGAAATTCGGTGTCGTAGCTGCCATCGTCACATTTGTCTGGAATGGCTTCTCTTTTGCGGTTCTCTGCGCACCGCAGTACTCGAATGCCGCCATTGATCAAGACTCCAGCTTGTTCAACTATGCTATTGTCATCATGGGTGGTATCACCATTCTAGCACTACTGGAATGGTGGCGCAAGTCCAAATCTGACTGGTTCCAACACCTGGAGACTGGTGCTACCGCATCAACACTCGATGTCTCGGATGGTGCTGATCAAAAGACTCGTCCATCCACCGAGGCTGTGGCTGTTTAGTCATTGGCTTTGCAAAACCTTGCTAAAACTCGGATATTCTAACCTTTTAAAAGGCCAGATAACCTCACGGTGAGGTGCGGCCTGGTTGCTGGCCAGTGGCCAGGGTAAGTAAGTATTAGACTTAGAAGAACGCATGACGGGTGTTCAAAGCCTCACTCGAAAGAGTCGCTTTGTTCTGAGATATTACCGTTAAAACTTGATCTGGACAATACCAGCGAAAGGACATGCCTGTTCTATCTTCCCTCTTTTCCTTCTCTTTTGCCCTGCATCGGCGCCTATGTGCACCCCGTATCTAGGGGAGATGCTACTCACGACTTTTTTTGTAGACGCGGTTTGTGTTGGCCTTCGCTATTTGTCCAAAGCATCTGGTCTTTATGGCTTGGTCCATCCCATCTTATGGACCAGCCGAGGGATTGGTTGATTACTGGATGCTACAGACGGGACCACTTGCTCCGGTACTCTCTGGACGTCCCATATCATCACGCCCAGCATCGCTGTCCATTGGCAAGCTACTCGGCCGGGCCTCTGGTTATGGGGAATAGATCCCCCCCGATATTCCGACATTTGTTCTGTAGCAGACAAAGCCGAACAAACCGCGGGTCGTAGTAATGTAAAACCACACGTAGATGGAACCACATAACCTGGATATGAGTATTGTCTCACTTGTAGTATTTATGGTCGAACTAGAACCATAGAATGACTCGTTCTTAAATCAGATCTGCCTCAGCCTTCCATTGATTCAACCCAACTTGATCAGGAGGCTCGAGGAGACTCGACTTCGATATGCTAAAATCATTTCAATACTTGTTGACAGGCATTTGGTGTCCAACTTGAATGAGCCAGTTGATTTATACCAAAGACCAGCATAACTTCATAACTTCGAGAGTACTGATAGCTATTCTCAATACGTGTCAACGAAGCCCATGAAAGCGATGAAACAGTGATTAAATTTATCTGAGTGAGATATGTACTAGGAATGAGCAATAAGGCACAATAAAGGGTATATGTACTCGTTGCGAAACAAGAAACGCAAAAAGAACCGCCCCAAACAATTGACATTGATCATAAGTTTGAAAAAACAGGCTCATGAGTAAATCACAGCAATCAACAGTTTTGCACAGTGAAAAGCAAATTTCAATTCGTTTTGATAAACTCGAAATTTATCGGTAAAGCCTTGCCTTGCCTAAAAAATGATAAGTCAGTAAGAGGATTCACATTGACGAGCTTCGCAGATAACATACTTCTCATAAGCTTTTTTGATATTCCTTGCCCTGTCCTTAAGATTAACTTGAGTGCGGCCCTGCAATTTTGGACCGCCATCTGATCTCGGACAAATATCGTCTTGGGCTTTGATCTCTGCCCATCTAGTACCATATCGACCAACGAGTGCAATGAGACGTTCATTTTCGTCTGCAGTCCATCTCCTTCTCATGTTCGGCATATGGACTTGATGCGAGGCGGGATCATTTGCCTGGCTCCAGCGTGACTGGGTCGACGGCGGCTCAATAGCTTCGATGCGGGCACGGGAAATGTTGGAAGGCTCCTCATGGGATGCTTGTTCCTGCGCAGAGGCTGGCTGCGTCTCGCTTTGGCGGGTTATACCGCTTGCCATGAGATCTCCTTGAAGCTGGTCTGCGGCGCTCGATCCTTCGTCTGTTGTCGTGCGTTGCCGTTTGTTGGATTGTTGTATCAGACGCCGGACTTGAGAAGGTGGGATCCCCCTTTGAGGCTCTGTCTGTTCAAATGCATCGTCGGAGTCATCGTCGGTATTATCGGAATCTTCTTCTACCTCATCGCGACGTCTCTTCGCAGTCTCTTGCTTTACTGGAATAGTTTGCGACTGACGTCTTTCTGTGAGTTGGCTTTCATCCTCGGATGACCAGTTGACCCGGGTACGATTCTCTTGTTGATCGAGAAGTGTTCGCCGTTGTAATGCTCCATTGTTTGCTCTGAATTGGCCCTGTGCCGGCGAAGCGAAGAAGAGGCCGTGGTTATAGCTAACTTGGCGAGTCCGTTCAGACCCAGGAGGGCTGGTAGATTGCATGACCTCGAGATTCCTGTAATTGCTGAGGTCCAATTCTTCGCCATCATTTATAAGAGTGTCGTCATTATCATGTGGAGGGTATCTCAGTTCTGATTCGGGCGTTTGAGCAACCTCTGGGGGTACTGTGATCGCATCCGGATTCTGAATGACCCGATTTGGCGAAGGAAAAGAGACATCGGCCGCATTTGACACCTGGGAAGTACTTACACCCGATAGTCGGGAGGTTTCTTGCCGACTGCGGGCTTCTCGGCGCTTTCGAAGAAAGTCTAAATTGCGGCTCAGATCATTTCTATGTGTATGTTAGTAAATCTTATCTTAAATAGTGGTGGTCATCAACATACTGCCTGGACGAGTGTCGTCTTTGTGCACTCTTGGGCGTCGGTTGTTTGGTTTGGCTTGGTGGACTTGACTGTTCAATAGGCCGCTGGGAATGTTGGCCGCGGACAGGCGAAGGAGACCAAGGAACGAAAAGCTCATTGCCACGAGACCCATCATCATCGGGTTCATCTTCATCGTTGCCAGGATTCACTGCAGGGGGAGAAGAGCGATCGGCAGCACTTGCGCCGTCTGAGTGTTCCTGGTCCGAAAATTCCTGCTCATCTTGATTTTTCTCGCCTTGAATAATTTTTTCGACACCCTCTCTAACATCATCGAACGACGGTTGCGAGTCGATAGCTTCTCGAAGCTCTCTGTCGCGGCTCTGTATAAAACGAGCGGTACAAACGAGAAATCGACTCCAGTAACTAGCTTTGAGACCTTTGATGTTCGGATTCCCATCATCATCACTCAGAGAATAATCTAGTTCACTGAAACGGTCACTGACTCTATCTTGTAAATGGTCAGGGAGGCGTCCATATTCGTCCGACAAGGTTCCCACTGGGTTGAAACCCCGCAGGGCGGTGTTGTCTGGGGTGTTCCCATCACCATAAAACACCCTCTCTAGAACGGAGCGGGCGTCAAATCCCTTTTCATTCTCGCGTCTTTGTAGCTCGGCAATTGCGAATTGCGTACGGATCTCAAGGGCCATTTCAAAAGTTGGCCCCGAGGCGGTACTGCCTCCCACTGGTAAGGGCTTGTTATTGCCTCTGACAATTTCAGTGAGGAAGGGCGCGGGAAATTGAGTCTCCAAAGCTCGAATGGTTTCATCGGGAGACTGTGAGCCTATACTTGCCAAGAGCACGTCCGTTGCCAAGCGAGCACAATTAGCTCTCTGTAGGGCAGGAGACGGGCTCCATGGCCGTTTTGCACCCCCCAGGTGCACAGTTGGGATTAATCCCTTGACAGCATCGACATCAATGAACCGCTGGGAGCCGAAGGGTTTCATCTGCGTGATCAACTTTCTGATCGCAGGCTTCAATCGTTTGTTCTCCGTGTTGCGCGGGTTGGCCAGCTTTTTCGCTGCATCAACAACTTGTCGAGCATCTGGAGCATTGGTTTTCAAGAGATTCAATAGTCGATCGGATGCCTCCTGCAATCCTGGAAGCTCATCAACCATGAGAATCGGCTCCAGTTCGCCATCTTCTGGATCTGTGTCTTCCTGAGGCAGAAATGTGGTGCCGGAAATGTTGACGTGACTTTCCGGAGACCCAGGAACAACCGAAGTACGTTGTTCAGACACAGATTTCTGGATGACGCTAGAACTCTGTGGTGAGGCTTCGGCCACCATGCTCAATCCTGTTCATGTCAGAAAAAGTTTAGTTTGTTTGTGTATGTCAACAAACGGGAGTGTGAAGAACAAGAGAAGTAGATAGCTTGGGGTAGTATAGTGACGCGCGGGGTTGAATGTTAAGGAGAGAAAACATGGAGAAGTGCATTTTTGAGGATATCAATACTTACGGGCAGCTTTGCCAGCAACTCTACCAGTAGCATCCTTCCATTTCGCATGAGAATCATGAGCTGGATCATCGAGTTCACGACTTTGGCTCCTCGTGACCCGCCTGGGGCCGCCCATCCCTGCAATGCGCGCCATCCGAGGCGGTGGAGCAGGCGCGTCCAGTAAACAACCACGGAATACTATGGAAGTACTTTGAGTGAGAGTATTCAATAATGTGAGAAATAGATACAAGGATTAGAATGATTCCGAAATGCCCTTTTTGGTGGAAAATGATGGCAATGACCCGGTGATGATGACATTTTAGGGTCTGGCAGAGACGCGGCGAGGGTTTTCGGGGCAGCCGTGAATGTCGGGCCGGATTATCCTGTTTTTCCGGATGAGTTCAATGGTCGTTTTGAGGTTGAACGACAATTAACTTGACGACAAGGGATGAAAATAGATTTTGTTTGGTGCTTGGCAATATCACAGATCTGAAGACCCTATGTAGTCTTTTCTCCGTCAATTGTGGCTCACAAAAACGACCAAAGACTATCCTAAAGAATTCTTGTTGAGTCACGTGGAAATTAGGGTTTTGCCTGAGGTTTCTAACTATATAACCAGTGTAGAGGGGAGTATCGGTCTGCCCACCAGTATAGGGATTATGTAAGGAAGTTGGCCTAATTTGGAAGGGAGCCTTAAATACATTCAATTAGATAGCATCTTTAGTATCACCCAAGAGACCCAGCATCAATTACACGAGTTCCAGTCTATTCGAGAGAGCGCTAGCAGATAGCCCTAGTTGGGGTGTTGTTTACCCTCATCCTTCTGCCCCATTCGACCTGCACGTACCGACCGTGCTGCCTCGAGCATCCTATCCCGTTTCACCAGGTAACGATCGACAATCACATCCTCCTTGGGAGTCTTTAGATACGGTGGTAAGGAGGAGCCTTTGTAGAAAATATCGAACAACCTTGGATTGGGATAGAACATTTCAAGCGATTAACCAATTCCAGAGTCTAACGCCATCATGTTAGATTATCATTAAATAATATATGTCACAGAATGTCAATGTTGACTTTTACATCGATGCAAAATGACCAAAAACAAGCCGCCAGATGATTTTTAATAAAGGCCTTCAATGAGATAGATGATACCGAATACAACGAATGCTGCGGCGCCACCCAGAGTAACTGCAAATTCAACGTTAGCTTTGAAATACGAAAATCAAAAGATAAGATAGAATGACATACCAACACGCATGCTGACGCGGCCGGCAATCGCACGTCCACCGATAACAGCGGCTGCCGTGCAGATGCCGTGGCCAGTAATTGCGCCAATTGTAACCCACCAGTAGTCCTGACCAGCGGCCATGGCAATGGTGGCAATCTGACTACGATCACCCCATTCGCCGAGGAAAGTCATGACGAAAGTCTGAACCCATGCGGGACTCAGAAGCAGGGAGAGAAGATTGCTAACCCCGGACATGAATTCATCGAGGCGGCGCTGAGGGTGGGGAGAGGAGTCACGAGATGAAGAAGAATCACTTTCTGGGGGCGAAGGTAGTCGGTTTCCGCGAGACTTGGGGCGACCACCAGCTCGACCGGCTTCCAGGTTGTGGGGTGTGACAGAGGAACGGCGACGGCCCTGACGAATTTGCTCGAGTTCCTTCTCTTCCAACTCCTGTTCCACTTCTCGCATTTCTTCCCCGACGCCCTCGTCAGGGGACATCTCACGGCCCTCCTTGAGCATTTTGGCACCAAAGATCAGGAAGAGGATCGCGGCCATGAACTTAGTGACGGACTTGGGGATCAATGTTGGGACGGCATGACCGAGGACAGCGGAAAGAACGGTCATGGCAATCAGAGCGGAAAACGCAGAGGAGAATACAACAAGGCGAGGATGTCTCATAGCCATGAGGGCGGCAACAAGGAACGTCTTGTCTCCAATCTCGGAAACAATAATCATGGTGAATGCAAATAGAAGTGAGTGAAGTCCATCGCTTTCCTCGACAACTCCAGTAGACTTGTCGTAGGTTGCTGATGAGCTAGCATATGATCCTGATCCAGCAGATCCGTGCTCAATTGCTAGCGGATCAGACTTCACTTGCGAGGGAGGCTTAGGGTGAGGGATATCGTGGGACTTTTCAGGTAAATCGGCAGGTTTCTAGAAAATCTCTGTTAGCAGGAGACAAATAAATGGAACAGGCAGAGGTAACATACCTCCAGCATCCCAAGGGTGCCAGACTCATCAGCCGTGCGGCCTGCACTTCCAGATGTGCTGTCACTGTCCGACGGCAATTTCTGCTTCTCGCTGTGTGGCAGCGGAGGCGCCTCCTTGGGGCTTCCGGGCACCTTTTCAATATTCAGATTCTCCTTTCCTTTCACTGATACACCACCCTCAGTACCTCTCGTTCCTTCCCTTGGGCCCGCTCGATTCGGGTCATCCATGACACCGCCATTGGAATGTGGGATCACTTTCCCATCTTCCGTGCTGATGTGTCCAGAAGATGGAATCTTTGTATCGTATTTCGGTGGCACAAGTTCATAATCATCGCTTCCTGTGATAGTAATTCCAGAGCTCTTTCGATCGCGTTCCGCGCCGGTTTCTACCCAAGGACCCGCGTGCGGCTTGCCATCCTTCCCATCCACGGGGATGTCCGACGAACCCTTTGCGGTATTGCCTGATGGGTAGTAGTCAGAGTCGGTGTAGCGAGACTCTAGACCAGAGGAGCCATATGAGGCTCTAGCAGTTGGTTGAGCGTTCGGCTTGGCATCTGCCAAGGCAGTCGAAACGGCGGGGAGAAGGAGGAGAATTAACGGCGAGGAAAAGTTGACTTTCATTATGCAAAAGCGGCTAGTACCGCGAAACGAGTGACGTGAGAGCGATTGCAGGTGAGGAAATGTGGTGAGGAGACGGTTGTAAGTTGGAAAAAAAACTCAATGGCGACCAGGTCGAATTTCAAGAATGCCACGGGTTCGGACGCTAATGGAAGATCAATTGGCGGACACAGTGCACGCGACCAAAGGAAAGGCAACCAAACTAAACAGGTTGTGTAGTATAATTGAAAGATAAGTAGGGAGCGAAAAATCAATATTAAGAGTGAAGAAGTAGTTTGACGATTGGACGCGAAAGAATGACCGGTCGACTTGAAATGTTTTGAAGCCGCCTGCAAAGGGGCAATTGGCACGTGACTAGGCCGAGAAAGGTTGCTAAACAATTAACGATGATTGATCAGACAACACTCCCCTAAGTATAGGGCTGAATGTCATCCCCTAATTGCTAATATGGTCTAATAATTGTATTACAGAAGTGCATGGACCGTTGAACCTTAGCGCAGTGCCCTTTTACAGTTTGAGTTGTGTAACCACTAATGTTGATGAGAATCACCGGAACGCATTATATACTTCCGCACGTAGCTCCGCTTCAATACTTGTTAGTTCCAACTATAATGTCTGTTCTCTGCTAACCTTAGCAGAGAACAGACATTATGGAAGATTGATCTTTATCAAAGACAAGTTAAACATGTAGGTCAAATATTTTTACTACTTTTAAATAATACCTCCAGTCTTAAGTATTCTGGGCTGAAGTAAAACTATCGCACTACAAAAATGCGCATGGCAGCTGAGGGCCGCTACAGCGGGCCATAGAAGTTGGATGATATGCATACTGAATGTGTGATACAACTCTTCCAAGCTAGCAATCAGTCAATGCCACGGAATTAAAGCTAATAGGAGCTTAGGGTTATCGAAATGGCTAAGTCAGGTTTGCATCCGAATTGCCAGATTAGTACGGAGTACTCAAGAGTGTATGGCCCCCATCACTGAATGATGGACAGGGGCCATACACTCTGCAATTTCAGCATCAAACTTGGCCCAGCTCTGCAAGTAGTCAACTTACCATATTCATCATGGATGGTTTTTGGCCCGCGATCGTCACCAATTCAGCACTGTTAACTTTTTAAGGTGAATTGGTTCCTTGCGTGATTAAGATTGAGGTATGATCGACACTGACCAAGATGAAAATAGCACCCGCCCCCACTACTTTGATGGAGTTTGGGGGCCACTCATTGGCCCCCATGCCAGGGCCAAAAGGGCATATACAATACGAAGTGCACCAGGTACAATCTCCATCAGTACGAAATGAGGTGGGTCTAGCCTGACGAGGCATACTATTCAGGGCCAAAACTGCGATGGTGCCCTCGGTGAAGTTATACTAATGAATTCACGATACGGCTTTTGGAATGGCTTGCTTTTGATTTCTAACAATGATCTCTGGGGCCGAAAATACTGGGACCTCAATGAGAAACTATATAGAGTGAAAAGCGCTCGCAGGATTTTCTAACTTGTCTAACAGAAGAGATAATATTACTACCAATTCTAGTACCTCTGCTTTCTGAACGAGCCGGTCTCTGAAAGATCTTTGATTTAGGCGTTTTTAAGTGTATCTCGAACCAAGATGGGATTGAACAGCCTGCTATATTCCGCGGCACTTCTTGCCTCATTGCAAGGAGTTAACGCAAATATATTAAGTGATAGCACGAAAAAGGTCGCTACATACTGGGGTGAGTTGGAATCAGAAGGGATTGGAGTTAATGGATTTGAACTGACGTATTCTAGATGGAACCGGTAGTCTATCAACATACTGTTCGAGTAAGTCTCTGAAGTTTCGCATATGGAAGACTCTTCACTAATTCAATTACAGATAGTGACATTGACGTACGTCGATCTCCCCTTCAACTATTTCAGGTTCATCCTAACCAAGACAGATTTTCCAACTATCATTCGTCACATCCCTGAAGGGCACACCACAAGTCACATTCGGAACACCGGTCAGCGGGTATGTATTTCCCTCAAGATTGCTTTCAAGAAACAAATTATCTAATAAGGCATTAGAGATGAGATCAAGCAATGTCAAGATCAAGGCAAGACTGTCTTGCTATCTCTTGGTGGAGCGACGTATCAAGAAGGTGGTTGGGATACACCCGAAGAAGCTCAAGACATGGCACAACAGCTATGGAACATGTACGGTCCCGGCGGGGCTACCTATTTCGGCGGCATCACGGTAGACGGCTTCGACTTCGACTTCGAAATGAGCATGAACAATCTACTACCATTCACAGAGAAACTGAACGAGCTCAAGCAAGGAACATCCGATTTCCTCTTAACTGCCGCACCACAGTGTCAATGGCCAGACCAAAATCTAGCCAGCGTGTTGACCAATAACATGGGCTGGTTCGATGCGATTTTTGTACAGTTCTACAATAACCCGGAATGCGGTATCCCTGGTGGATACTCCCGTCGATCTGAAGAATCCCCAGCTCGTCTCTCGGGAGGACCTTCAGCTCGACGATCTCAACTTGCGAAACGGGGATTCAATCTTGATACATGGCTTGATATGGCTAGTCAAGCTTCTCCGAAATCACCTAAGATCTTTGTTGGGACTCCCGGAAGTCAGGATGGAACCCCGCAAGCTAATATGGGCTATGTGGTTCCGTCCCTTCTTCAAGCGGCTCTATTACCTTTCATGGGACATCCTAATATGGGAGGGGTGTCTGTTTGGGAGGTCTCGTATGCCACCAGTAATGGCGATTTCCTTCCACAAGTCCGGGGTCTTTTGGGATTATGATTATTACGTACGGGAGAGGCGTATTGGTGTCCATGTATCCAAACTTCTAGATTTTGTCTATTGTTCAAAGACCAATTTTTGATATTCGCCGTTCTTGGCATCACATCACTCGTCCATCTAGCAAACAACTTTTAAAAAAGCAAAATTTTGGCTGATACCACAATCCGGTAGATCTGACAGGGAAAACTGCAAGATATTGAAGCTTGATATCGAATGGCCATGCAGTGCCATTCGATGATTTGTCCAAAGACAAAAGATTGCCAAGCTGGCCAATCTCCAAGCACATCCGGTCTATCACCATGAGAAAATATTCTCCCTTTCATTACATGGTATTGCCATCTTTAGAATCGTTCCAAATCCGCTCAAAATGATTCCATCCCCAAGGCGGCGCATCCCACATGGCCAATTCACGAACCACTGTATCGTAGTATCCATCATCGGGCATATTTCCCTGACAGACATTACCGCCAACAGCGATATTGAGCAGAATCCTGAACTCACTCATCTTCCTTGTACCAGGTGGTTTCTCAGCTCTCATGATGGGTCTCCCATCAATTAACCAGACCAAACGACCCCTACCCGTCGATTCATCCTCGTCCCAGATAAAGTCGTACTTCACCCCGACCGGCGAGGTAATGTTAGGAATCGGAGTTTCGAGAACACGATGCTTATCCCAGTCTTCGCCATTGAAATGTCCCCAATGCAAACAAGTGTGGTTGACAGCATCGCCATTCCACGCTTCCATGATATCAATTTCGCCGTCCTCGGGCCACTTGAAGGGGTCTTTAGGCAGCAGCCAAAAAGCAGGCCAGATACCACGAGCCACCGGCGCGATAATTCTGGCAGATAAACAGCCTCGTGGTCGGTCGAGAGTCTGGTGACTTGACAGTCTGGCGCTGGTGAATTTTTGAGCAGGATCGGGATGACCGTGATTGATCAAGGCACGTACGATCACCGCGTCGCCTTGCATTGAATGGAATGAGTTTTGCTGGCTGTCGACATAGTTCTGTGCCTCGTTGTTGCCCCATCCATGTTGACCCTGTTCATGGTAGAAATTGGTAGATACCGGTGCTTGAGGGTGTAAATTTGGTCGCCAGTAGATCTGGGGTTGCGAGTACTGATCCTGATAAGCTGATGGTGGCTTGCTGGAGGTTGGAATTGGCGGTGGAGGGGGATTGTTAGAGGATTGTGCTGACTGAGGGCCTTGGTTGGTGAATTCATCCCAGGCCTTGTCAGCCTTGTCGAAAATTCCCTGGAGAGCTTGTCTGAATGGCATATCGAGGATGGATTTTCGGTATGGAGTATTGGATGTGGGGATGGCACCAGTTAGTAGCGAAGATACAAAAGAAGACGGTAAATAAAGGCCGACGTCATATTGTGGAGTTCCCGAAGCATCGGATTCTGAAATTTCTCAAAAATGATCTCCTTTCGTCTCCAACATGATTTTTGTATTTTTTTTTTTTCGGCAGCTTTCAAATCTATCTCTTGTTGCTGAAGCTCTTGATTGATATTGCCACTAGATCGCCTTGTGGCTTAGACTGAGGGTCAATTGTGTGGATTCCAAGCCCACTGATGTACATCTATCACATGACCAACTGAATACCTTCGTGAATGCTGGAGAGCTTTTACTAGTATAGAATCCTGAAGAACATGATCATGGAGATTATTCAGTAATTTTCATATTCAATCGCTTCATCAAGTCTCTCTCCCTATAAGTGTTCCCTGAGGGTATAGTAAGGTTGTGATACTAGTATGGCAACTGACACCTCAGGCATCAAATGTTATGCAAACCCGACAAACATTTCAAGCGTAGCAAAATCTCAGGTTGAACTGTGAAATTTAAAGGCCTGGTGTACGGGCCAATCCAATGTTCCAAACCCCGATTTTACTCGCATAATCACGCATGAGGCGTTTCCTGTTGAAGTAATATAATTACTTATGAGCCTATAATAGCTTGCACTACTTTTAAACATGGCAGAAGCATCACCGACTCCTGCAACAGAACTTTCCAGAGCAGAGCGCTTCAAAGCCACGCATCTGGCCGCACGACATGGCAATTACCACCAATATTACACCAAATTCCGGGCACCCACAGTGCCGGATGAGCGTCTTTCCATTCTTCCATCAGATATTCTCCGCAACGCACGAGTCATAGATCTCGGCTGCAACGCGGGTAAATTGACCCACGAAGCGATAGTGCACTGCGGTGCAATCGCCTCAGTTGGAGTCGATATCGATCCATGGTTAATTGAACAGGCGAAGGAAGCCTACCCGAATGGACCGTGTACATTTGAGCATTTTGATTTCGTGGATGCATCCGCTTACACGGGGACTGCGTTGGGCAAGTTCGATGTCGTCTTATTGCTTTCTGTGACTAAGTGGATACATCTCAACAATGGGGATGCTGGGATGTTAAAATTATTTGCGCATATATATGAGATCTTGAATGAAGGGGGTCATCTTGTTGTGGAGCCGCAACCTATGAGCAATTATGCGAGGGCTTCGAAGAGGAATAAAGAATTGAGAGAGATGTATAAGACCATTCGAATTCAGCCACCGTTCGATGATGAGTTGAAGGCACAAGGATTTGAGAGGTTATTGGATTTTGAAAGAGATGAGGAAGGGTTTGCTCGACCTGTGCATGTTTGGAAGAAAATATCAAGAAAATAATGACTAGTGGATGAATCGAGTCGAGGGTCTGCACATCTGATATTAAAAATCAAAGACTCTTACTAGGACATGTATAGATTTTCCCAGCTGCTACCTACTACAGCACTTCCTACATACTGTACGTAAGGATACATGACGACAGGCTTGAACACATGGCACAACGATGATCCTCTCGGGAGTAAGAAGTAAGGAGTAAAGAATACCCCGCAATTAAAACGGGATAAAAGCTGATCAAAATGACTCGGAGCTTCACACGGCGATCCACTGCAAGATGACGGTTGCCAATACCTTGACAAGTCATGTGGTATAGGGAGGGTAAATCAGATGAGCAACAGCCAGCCACCGCTAGACCTCAAAGAAAAGTAATTTGAGGGTCTCAGCTTATTTCTGACCGACAACAAAAGTCCAATAACAAGCGGTGTACCAACCAGAATCTCGGGGTTTTGCTTGGCTATGCGACTTTTTGAGCTTAGAGTTTACCTTTGACTTGGATTCGATGCCCAATAAAGCACATCGATGATCAGCAGGAAGTATCCGGCAATAATACTGCTGGCGTGATCAATATAAACTTGCGTGATGGAGATCGACTTACCATTTGTATGCTGTTGGAAATTGACTGGGCCAATAAGATGTCTGGCGATCGCATTGGCCTCGCTGTGGCCGCAAACGTGCGTACCTCCGGGCTCTGCGATGCACGCGGCCATCGCGCTAGTCACTAGCAGATCTTAGCGGGGCTGAAAGTATAGATAAAGCATAAAGCTGTCAACAAACATCGTCATCATCTTAAGTATTGAAATACTGCTCATTCTTCTTCTTTCTGTTTTCTTTCTACTATACTCGTATCTCCTTGTTATCAAATCTTATCAGTGGGGGACCTCGTGGCTCACCGCCTAATTTTGGCCACGCAGTACATCATCACTTTTCGACGGAGATTCAATCTTCCAACGGTTATGCAGGTCGAAAATCATACAGTTTTACTTAGCTCTCTTCAAGTTTGATTTCGACGAATCGAACTCCCCCTTTTCGTTTGATCTATCAGTTCATCCCGATGTTGTGCTGCCTTGCGACTCAGTTGCCGTTGTTGGGCTCTTATCGCAAACGCTGATCATCTCCTGTCAGCTTGTACGACTCGAGAATTTTGGAAAAAGCTTTGATTTGACGGGTGAAGCTTAGCATATTAACTCGCATACTCGATTGGATTCATTGTTTTATTCTACCTTTTCAAACATTTACCGCTCCAGAGTATGTTCTTTACGGCCGAGCCCCCGCAGAGAGATATTGCTAACGTCCAGATCTAGCATACCAGTCGTATCCCTCCCAACACCCTAATCAGACCAATACTCAGATAATGGAGTCATCAGCGGAATCGCCCTCCTCAAACGCAGGATCATCTAAAGAGACGGGCGATGCCTCCACACAAGAAGCGCAGCCCCGCTGGCGGAGGATTTTTGGCGCCAAATCAAAAGCCAACAGCCATGCGACCGAAGAGCCCACGTATCGTTCGAAGTCGACTCTTGGTATCCTCAGCGACAGACAAACCGACGAAGTTCCAGGTATGTTATGATCCCTGTTCTTGTCACTTTCTAAGAGCATGGATTCGTACCCTGCACTTAGTGAGGATAACTCGGTCGGTCCTCATACTAAATTTTGACCACTAGGCACTATATTGCTCCTTTCATCGAATCGCAACGAGCCCCTGGGACTGAGACATCAACCTCGCCGTACATCTGCATCTTCTCTACCTTCCACTAATCCGCCCTCCCGCTCTTCCTCCCGCACGGCTGCGCCACAGAAGAAGAAAACACCAGACGGACTAATCGTGCTCGATCCACAACCCGATGATTCTGTGAATGATCCTCTAAATTGGCCGGTTTGGCAAAGAGATGCAGCACTGATCTCTCTGGGCTTTTACTGTCTTATGGGTGGTGGTATGACCACTATCTTGGCAGCGGGATTTTCTAGCGTGTCAGAGACCTACGATGTACCCAAACAGAAAGTTGCATATACAACTGGACTATACATGATGGGCCTGGGGGTGGGATCGGTTATCATGTCACCGACAGCTATCTTATTTGGCAAACGTCCAGTATATTTGTTGGGTGCCACTCTGTTCATCATTTCCGGTATTTGGTGTGCGGCGTCTCCCAACTATGCAAGCCTGGTGGTTGCTCGCGTCTTCCAAGGCATTGCCGTGAGCCCTGTTGAATGTCTTCCGTCAGCAACTATCGCAGAGATCTTCTTCTTACACGAGAGGGCTTATCGCGTTGGTATCTACACCTTGCTGTTACTTGGTGGCAAAAATCTGGTTCCCTTGGCTAGTGCAGCAGTGATTGGGAGCCTTGGATGGCGCTGGGTGTTTTGGATTGTCGCCATTATTGTAGGCGCATGTTTGATTCTGCTGTTCTTTTTTGTTCCAGAAACTTTCTGGGATCGCACACCTCGACCACGACGTCACCACCACAAACGTCCGCACATGCCGAGGACTGTTTCCGATCTGGTTTCCCATGGATTTCGCGGACGCCGGTCTCATGCGCAGAGGCTCGATGAAACTGGAGAACCAGATGAGAAGCAAGATGTCCCGCAGATTGCTAGGAAATCGAAATCAGCACACGTGGGATTTGTTGATGAGCCCGAAGGCCAGGGGCAGTCAGAAGACCCTGAGAAACCGGCGCATGTGCGAGAAGGCGATGATCTCCCACCAAATGTCAAAACGATTACTTCAGACGATGATATAATTACGGAGCCCTCAACTCCAGCGATAGAGAAGCCGGATGGTTTACTACATCCGCCCCAAGCAGCCCTCCCACCACAGAGTCTGAATGACCTCGAATCTGGTCCAAGAGGTGCTGTTTCACCAGCACGCAGTGAATCCCTTGAGCCGGGAGCATCTATCAGTTCCACTCTTCATTACACGAATCGACTGCGCGAAAAGCCGAAGGTACCGTATCTTTCAATGCTACACATTTGGAACGGAAGGATTACACAAGAAAATTGGCTCAAGATCGCTGTGCGACCATTTGTTCTTTTTGCTTATCCATCTGTCCTGTGGTCGACTGCGGTATATTCCCTATCAGTAGGCTGGCTGATTGTTCTCTCCGAGTCTGTCTCGGTTATCTATGAAAGCAGCGATCACTACGGCTTCACCGCGCTACAAACCGGTCTAATATACATTTCTCCCTTTATTGGAGGTCTACTCGGCACAGCAGTAGCTGGGAAGGTATCTGATATTGTTGCACGCTTTCTCACTCGCCGTAACGGTGGTATCTACGAGCCTGAATTCCGTTTGGTCATGGCTATTCCCATCGCCCTTTCAACTGTGATTGGACTCATGGGCTTTGGATGGAGCGCTCAACTTATGGATCACTGGATGGTCCCTACGATATTCTTTGGTATGATTTCCTTTGGCTGCTGCCTTGGAAGTACCACCGCTATTACATTCTGCGTGGACAGCTATCGCCAGTATGCTGGTGAAGCGCTTGTCACACTTAACTTCAGCAAGAGTATGTCCACCCCCCCCACCCCTCTGCCAGCTATACTACAGGTACAATATGACAGCTACTCACAACCGTTGCAGACATTTTTCACGGTCTTATATTTTCGCTTTTTATTGTTGATTGGCTACAGTCTGATGGATCTCGAACTGTATACCTCGCACTTGGTGGTATTCAGATCTTCTTCCTTCTAATGACGATTCCTATGTACATTTACGGCAAACGCGCTCGCATGTGGACGGTGCGTAAACGATTGATGGAGCGCTTCTAATTGCATTGCTCCGTGCTATCTTGTGGCTATGTTTATGGGGTTCAATATGCATATATAACGATTTTAGATGGTGGGTTCAATTTGAGCGTGAACTTGACGCTGATTTTGTATTTGATTCCTTGAGTAGCGTTCCTGAATGTTACACTTCCTGAGATGAGGCTCTCAAAGACTGAAGCTCGGACAAGTGGCTAAGCCCTTAGAGAAATGAGAAGTCCCATTGGATTTGATATAAGCACAATTCCTACTAGGGAAATTGTAATATCTAGTAAAAATATAAGCAGTGGCATGACGTTTGTGTCCAACCGGGTGCTCGGGACTAGAGCTGCGATCCTCGGACTTAAAAACTCTACAATATCGTAGCTCAAGTGAAACATCGGAATAAATAGGATCATATCTGACTAGTACTTTACATAGGTACTCAACCCTTCACTCTGGATCCATCAACCACATGGCGATTCCAGTACCTCCACTTAGTACTCCGTATATACTGTACCTGTGACTATGTTGAATAAACTAAGTGGATAGCCTCGTGGAGTGAAAAATGAGATCGATCCCAATACCAAATACAGACGATAAAAAGTCGGAGCTTATAAACCAAATAGGAAATACAAACATCGGAGAAAAACCTCGGACAAGACAAAGAAAAACCATAGCTGTAGCCTCTTGGCATGAGAAAATGTTTCCCCGAAAACTCGCCGATGTGCAGCGCTAAACTCGAAAGTGTTCACCTTATTTCACCAATTGACCTAATCCGGTTAATAGACCGAGTTTATTTCCCTTATCAGATCAGGACCCTACTGTTTGAATTACTGAGATGAGATTCCTCCGAGGATGTACATTCTTGGCATTAACATTATTCCTGTTACGTTTCTCATCGGGTGAATGAACGGACTAGGCTGTCGTTTTTTTTTTTTTTTTTTTTTTCAATTTTTTTTGGCCCTGGGGTGTAAGGCCCCCCCCCCCCCCCCCGGGGTGTCTTCACATTTGGTTTCATCTTCCTGTATACTTACATACTTCGCACTTATTCCCTACTTATCCCCCTTCTTTTTGCTTTCTTTTTTGTTTTTATCCCCTAGATCTTCCCCTAGTCTTTTCTCATACTACTCATCATCTTGATAACCTGATCTATCCCCTATTTACCCCAGCGAAGAGCTCGCACCTTAACGTGGTGCTGGGGTCCAGTAGTTCTCTATGAACGAAGCTAAGACGAGCTCCTCATGTACTTAGTTTCTAAATACAATCCTTCTATTCTTTCTTCTTCTTTTTCCGCTTCAAAGTATTCCTTTTGTAGTAATTTTCCGTGTATTCGGGTGCCGAGAGCTCATGTTACCTGACGTCTGTAACTCGACAACAAACAGTGGAACGCGTCGCGCGTTGACAGCGGCGTTGTTGATAGCGGAGTCTAAGAATCTTTAAGCAGATCATGAGTAGAATGTTAAGCATGCTGCACTCTGTATTCTTTAAATCACTAGATGTGTCTGACTATCCCCGACAGCCTAGCGTCGCGAATATCTATAAACGCGACTCTACGGTGTCTCGTGTAGATCGATTAGATCAAATTACCAGATGCGAACTAGCGCGGGTCATGACGAAAGAGTCCGCGGGCGCATTCGCCTTTGCCTTCAAAGCTTCCTCTTTCACGCAGCGCAGACCAGCTCTCACTGACAACCCCACTGCAAAGATGGCGAACGTAGCTCTCATCGGGTCCACTGGCATGGTGGTATGAATCCCTTCAGCATCCCCCCCACCCCAACTAACCCCAAACAATATCATGCGTCATCTATCATCCAAGCCAAGCTTATCCCCACTAACCGATCAATCACCCCGACCAGGGCTCCCACATCCTCTCTACTCTCCTCTCCAACCCGGCCGTCAGCCGAGTTGACACTATTTCCCGACGCACACCGAACATCGCCGCCGAAGCTCCGCAAAGCAAGCTCACTACCTTTGTTTCCGGTGACACCGCCACCTGGGCCGCGCAACTCCAAGCTCTCACCCCAACACCTGGTATCTTCATCTCCTCGTTCGCGACAACTCGTGCCGCCGCAGGTGGTTTCGATAGCCAGTACAAGATTGAACATGGGCTGAACGTTGAGCTTGCGCGGGCGGCTAAGGAGGCTGGTTCGAAGGTCTACGTGTTGATTTCCTCTGCCAACGCAAACAAGACTTCCAATATTGCATACTCTCGCATGAAGGGCGAGATTGAGGAGGATGTCAAGGCGCTCGGGTTTGACAGGACGGTTATTCTTCGTCCTGGATTGATTACTGGTACTCGGGAGGAAAGTCGGCCTCTGGAGGCAGGAGTTCGCTTTATTGCTGGCTGGATGGGTAAGGTTCACTCTGGTCTGAAAGATGGCTGGGCCCAGGATGCCGATGTCATTGGTAAGGCGGCTGTTGTTGCGGGGTTGAAGGCGTTGGAGGGTGATGTCCCCAGTGGCAAGGAGAAAGTATGGAACATCGAGGGTGCGGAAATTATCTCTCTTGCGAAGGAGTAAATATATTATTACTGGAGTGACATATCCGGTTTGGTGATCCGTCCCAAAATTGGAAATATTCATATGGCGGGCCGTTAGTCTCATGTCCTTGTGACTGCACTTTAGGTATATTCAACTTTCAGCAGTACGATCAGTTAAGCACATTTCAATACAGATAATCAAACTAGGCCAGTGACTGGAAATGAAAAAACAATGTAACACTCGTGCAACGATGCTTACATCTATGGATCTGAATCTATATTCGCGAAGAAGTGTATTCGTACTAGTAATTCTCAAGTTAAACCCCAAAGCAATCCCCAATACTGGGATCTATACCTACTCATCAGATAACCCAATCATCTCCAACGAGTCTCTCCATAATCTTGCTTCATCATCAGGCTTGAACGTGTGCGGTGCAGATTTCCCACTCATCGCTTCAACCCAATCGTGTTCACCCTTCTCAGCCACAGCACAATCACTTCGATACATTCCTCCCCTTCCCTCGAGATATTTCGAGATAGCAGCATAAACAGTAGTTGCGGCTCCCTGGTCCAGTCCTTTCTGTACTTTGAGTATTCTCTTATCTTGCAACATGCCCGCGATGACTTCAGGACTCAAATGACCAGCTATTCCAGTGGCCACAATTCCGGGGTTGACGCTATTAGCGTGGAGTCCTTGGGCCCCATATCGACGCTCAATCTCATTCACCATGTAGATATTCGCCAGTTTCCATTGGGCATACGCGACCCAGGGATCATAGTCACCCTTCTGGAAGTGGTAATTATCAGACGAATTGATGCCGGCAGTACGATGATGTCCGGCAGAAGAAACTGCCACAACACGAGACGAGAATTCTGGCGTTGACCCGGCGAGTAGAGCAGGCTTCAGCAGGTTGAAGAGCAGGAAATGGGATAAATTATTTGTTGCGAGTTGCATCTCGTAGCCCTCATTGGTCAATTGAAGGTCTGGAATGGCCATGACCCCGGCATTCGCGATGAACAGGGTAATCTTGGAAGTGTTGGAGAGAACGGTCTGGGCTGCTTCTCGCACACTTTCAAGGGAAGACTGGTCCATTTGCGCGAGGGTCATTGTGCTTGCGTCGAATATGTCACTCAATGCCTTTTCGGCCTTTTCGAGATTTCTAGCAGTGAGGTACATAGTAGCACCGACAGCTGCTAGGGCCCGAACAGTTTCGACGCCAATGCCAGAAGAAACCCCTGTAACCACGGCGACGTTTTCAGTGAGCTTGCCCTCGAATTCCTCATCTTTGATGATTTGAAGAGCTGTTGGGCGGGCATCGCCAAGGCCTTGGGGATCGAGGTGAGCTGCAACATAGCGAGACATTGCATAGAGATAGTATTGAGAATGGGCAAGAAGTTCAAGCAAGTCCTGGAAGGTATTCGAAGAAAATCTGATATATAGGAAGATGAAAAAAAAGAGTAGGAAATAGCAGCCATCGAACGCTCTTAAATACTTTTCATATGGTTTTCTCTGCATTTCCATCCTTTTATCAATCATTCAATTGTTGTACATACGGATGACAAGATTTCCCTACCTTGGTATAGTCCTATTTTCAGCCTAATTCTGAGTTAACGGGCTCGTCCCAAGCATAATAAGGCTCTTCCGGTATACCCCATGCTTGTGACTATGGTTCATAGATCTTGATCACCGTTTTGGCCTACTTGGGAATAGCGTCTCCACTCCAACTGTGGGGAAGACTGGCCCTTTGCTGACGTTTCTTACTGAATCCAAACGAGTCAAAGGAGGAGATGGTCAGCATGGGCTACGTAGTCAACTCGTTCACAGCCTTATATCACGCGCAAAATACAGGCTCGACCACCTTGACCTGGCCTATGTTGGTTCGGGGCGAGTCCGATCCGCTTCAAGTTGCTTTATCCTCAGTAAATACCACCTTGCAATTTGACTATCTATAGGTTCAGTTGGAGTTCTAAAGTTCTAAGACTTAGTAATGCTACTGCAAGGTATATATTGCAACCACCTGGTTCTACTAGTAGTACAACTAGCAGTTGATGAATGTTTGAAAAAACCTTGTCGCGAGTGTTATTACTGTACTAGTATATGTATGGATCGATATATGACAACTATTGACTGCTATTCTCAATGCCGGTACCTTCGGGTCCCCAGCTTCATAATTCAGACATCCATAATAACTAGGAGTGTTCCGATATGGATATCGGCAGTTGGCACATTACACCAAATTAAGGGAGCACCTCCTGGGAACTCTTGGAACTTTGATATAAACATTATTCAGATACCTAGAACACCAACATGAACAATTATGAGTACACCTATCGATATGCTACATGCGTCCCATCATCCTTTACATGAATCGTTCGCCGCTTGTTAGGTGAACCCCTCTTGCTTGAAGCTTCTCGGTCAACATTTCTATCCGGTCCACCCTCTCGCGGGCCGCGCCATGCACTAACGTCCTTATTCGCGGGACTCATATTGAGTGATCCTTTCTTGTTCTTTGTCTTGGTCTCCTGTTCTGTCGCAGCAAGCTCGCTCTCGGGTGCGGTATTAGACGGATCAAAAGCAGAGTCGTGATGGGCAATTTCATTGTCGGTTCCGGTCTTCGTGACTTCGGATCGTTCAGGTGTCAATGCTTCGCGGTCGATATCCTCTGGTGGCTCCTTTTGGAGGGGAGAGAATGAGCTGAAGAGACGACTGCTTGCGGTGGATGATTTCCAGGGATACTGGTGGCTTGCTACTCCGCGAGTGGCCTGCTGGCCGGTCGAGATGATGTTCTTCCACATGGTTTGTAGTATAAGTTTGTGTCGAGAATGAATGTGATAGACTTGGATAGAAACAAGTGATAATAAGGATTTGTTATAGATGCGATTGATAGGAGTGATGAACAGATGTAAAAGAGAAATTCCCTTGAGAAAGCAAGAAATATGAATTACAACCCCAAGGACAATTCCCGGTTCTGCATTGACGATGGGCGGCAAATCATATTGACGTCATGACAGCCTAACCCGATTAGGTAGTGAGCTTACCAGATTGCCGCAATAGGAAAATTTGAACATTCCAGCATCAGATTGCTGGAATATTGGAAATAAAGGATCATATTCCAAAGATATGAGCTTAAGAGCAGATTTATATGATTGGGTTAATGCGAGCAGTTGGTTAGACCGGTATTTTACATGTTAAGATCAGGGCCGCTTCTTTTCAAAATCCGATATCTCATCATGGCTACGTGATTTTAGCTTCGGAGTGCACCACTGAAAGATTGGTTGCTCTGCTGTATGAGAAAGGGGAAGGAAAAAAACAAAGGCAAAAGGTTAGTAAGTTAATTAGTCAGTCAGTCAGTCGGTCAGTCATCCATGGAGTAGAAACGCGGAGATTGCGTGAGTTTCATTTCCAAGGACACCAAGAGGGAAGAAGAAAAGGAAATTGGTCAAACAGACCAGGAAAGGGTCAGCATAACACATTTGGAAAGTCAAGAAGCACGGAAGCAAAATTCCATGCAGACTAGAGCGCAAATCTGACCTCATGCAGCAGCAGCGGAGCTGACACTTAGAAATTCATACATAGTACGGATGCGAGAGCCCGCTTCGAGACAGTCTTCAATCAACCAATAAGCCTGAGCCATGGCTTGACCTGGCGTGGGCGCCGATGATATGCAGCAGTGGCCCTCGTACATAAATGGGTGGAGGAAAGGAAGAGTAGCTGCATATGACCGACATCCCAGCCAGGGTTTGTGATTGGCCACCACACTCCGCTGCATAAAAGGTAATCCCCGTTCGCTGGCCAATCTGGGAGCGCTGGCCCGGGCTAGAGGCGGTGGCCCTTTGGCCTTCGAATCCCAAAGCTTGAAGAGCCGGCCACCATTTGATGCGTGCGGCAGAAGAATACGCGTGGAAGGTGCGGGAGTCTCCGTTGACTTTAAGATCACGGGATCAGAAGAGCCCAGCGCTGTGGGAGCGTGTATGCGCGTCTGAGAATCCAATTTCAACGTTGTAACATTGGTGGCCCAGGTCCATTACCGATATAATGAGCGAAATATGGCACTGGCTCGGACTTGATGGCTCTGGAGATCCTTTCATTAACTTTTCATGTTGGGCAGGAATCACGTCTATTCCTTTGCCATGATTTCTAGTGTCTGATCCTAGCTAGACATCTGAGTGGTCGGGGTCCCCCAGAATGAATGCGGCCATTTAGTAAGTAAGACGGGGCGAGACGCAAATTTGCAGGGGGCTTGGATATTCAATTCGAAAAGATGGAGACTGATGCAACCAGTTTATCGCTCATGATAGATCGGTCCTCCCCAAAATTACCCCCTCTGAGGCTGTTCACGGGCCTTCAAGGATGCCTGGCTGCCAACTCAACATGTTGTCATGGATCGACTTCCAATTTCGAGGAATTGGGCGTAATCGACGCGATATCATCTGACGATATGCTGCCGTATTGATGGATTCATGCCTGGTGGATCAGAAACCCTGTCCAGCTAGGAAAGAGATACAGCCACCTTTCAATTTCAGTGGAGGCAGAAACAAAAACAAGAAAAAGAAAATTAAGAGGACTTGTTCAGGACACCCAACGACAGGGATAGAGGCCTGGATCACTCTTGTGGAGCTTCCATAAAATCCATAAACGTTGCACTCCTCAGTCCACGGCCTTCCAGTCAGCCTTCGCTAGCAGGAATTGAGAAACCTCGAGCCAGAAATAAGGTGCCACGTCAGAGTCTCCGAGCTTTAGTGCAGCTGCATGTGGAAGAGCAATATGTGGAAGGTGTCACAGTTCGTGTCTGCGACGGCCGCGCCGCACGGCACTGAAATCCTATCACCTTCGCCCGGAACCGACAAATGGATAAAGATGAGCCATACACATGAGCGGGGACAGATGCAGTATTCCTTCTCTGCAGATATGAAAGATCAGCTGAACGAAAATGGATCTCTCCCGTCCAAGCCCCAATGGTTAATGGAGGACGAGCGAGAAAGCCCAATTCCGTGGCCCGTGTCCCTGAGTGCAGGAGGACCACTCAATCGAGCCTCAGTGACGCGACTTGTTGCCACCCGGGTGAGGGGACTATTGGCTGAGAGACAAGGAGCGGAAGGGTGCGGCGGCGTGGGACGAAGTCAGGTCGCAATTGTGATCCTTGCAAAGGAAGGCTCGGCAAAATATCATAATGAAATGACTAGCACGGATCCCAGCACATGTCCTGATACCAACTTCACTCTGGATTATTGCCCAATGCAGTAATGGCAATGGTGAAGGAGCTATGGTGAGAGAGGGACGCAATAACGTGGGCATGCATGCGTATGCAATCCCACAGACAGCGCCCTGGGATGTCATACACCATAGAAAGGACGAAAGTCTCGATCTAGTGGCCGCTTCGAGTATCCAGTACATTGGCATGTCGAGACCAATCCAAAGTGGCAACACTAGGCAGTCAAAAGGTGGAATATTGGAACTATCCCAGGTGGAGACACAGGGAACGTGCAGTCTTGTCACATTCGGGAAAAGTGCAGCTTCCTTTTGGACTAAGAAGACAGGCAACCCTGGACTAAAGATGTCTGATAATTGCATCAATGTGACAGCTGGCAGAGGTCGAGAGCAACTCAATCATGCAGGATCAACGACGCACAACGCAACACGATCACAGGAGTATGACTCCATGCGAACAGCATGCACCTGAAGGCGGGGAAGTGCAATCTGTCGACGGCATAGTTGCAGCAGTCGAGACCAAAAACTGGAAGAGGACAACCATCAATTGAGGGATTTTCCACCTGGCGTACATCATCATGGGGAAGGAAATCGCCACAGGCAAGAAGTTGCATGCATGATTGAAGCAACGGTTCATCCTTGGTGGCTCCATCCGAGAGAAACCTTGGGCATCTTACCGTCTCCACTACCAGGAGAGATGCTGACAGCCAACCGGATCGACCTCAACCAGGTTGCAAGGTGAAATCAAATGTATGGAAGACACGGACGATAAGCCGTCCCGCACCGGTGAATGTCGATCAGCAGCACCACGACGAGATACTGAGAAATTCTGGCGGTGACATGAGAATATCGATCGAAGCATAAATAGGAGTTCCAATCCCCATCACAGGACGTGAAGTTCGAAATCATCCCCCCAGGTTTCAAATTCAAAACCTCAAAAGAGCAATCGAAGTCCATAGATATTCCTCAAGCAAGAGCTTTCTGCTTCGTCAATAATTATTTCGCCGATTTTCAACCACTCAAAGTCCCTTGACCAGAATTGTGTTGAGGACTAGCGTATCAAACTTGCCAGAGAAGTTTAGGATAGGTTCAACAAAAGACCAATCGTGTGCCCTAAATCAATCTGAAACAAGGCACAAGGTCCGACAGCAAGTGAGTTAGATCGCTTCTTCGGGTCGACAGGCACTAACCCAGCTGACAGGCATGTGTTTTTACAACCAAAAGCGATTCTCATGTGGAGACTGGAGCTGGACTAGTTTCGCCCATCGATGCAATTATGAATACCGTACAGGCGAGACGTGTGGCATGAAACTCGTGAACATGACCGAGAACGAAAGCAACAAATGCCGTCTCTGTGAAAAGATTGAGACTAAATTCCGTCGGCGAAGCGCCGAAGTCGACCGCCTGGAGAGGTGGAAACGTGAGGGGGGCACACTTGTTGCCTCAATGGACCGGTCCCGAAAACTCATTATGGACCTGGACAAGGAAATTTACATCTTGCAACGGGAGCGTGAGGATCGACGCACCACACTTACCCGATGAGATGTGACTAGGATCTGCGAGGATTGGTAGATTTCCTTGAGCGAACAGCGGGCTGGGTTGAGTTGTCTCTTGTTTCGGTGTTTTGTATTTCCTTTCCATTTTCTTTTCTTTTCACGCCAGGAAGCTCGGTGCACTCGCAAAATTCCCTTTGATTTCTTTTTTGTCATCCTAATAGCGTCCAGTGGAGGAACGTTAGGGATGTTTCATGTACCACACAAGCACATAGTCTGTGACATCAAGTCCTAATCGAATTTCTGCAAAGTGATGAGTAGCACCTCTTTGGAGGGTCCGAAAGCCTGAAGAAATGTGTAATTGGCCGTATCAGATTAATTTCAATTCTTCGATAGGCTGTCGATGTTCAATGGATGTATTGATGGGGCCTAGTCATGTCATAAGCGCCGTGGCCTTTGGGTGAGCGGTTCGCTGAGACGACCCGAGTCTCATCAGGGGTAAAAGAAGGATTTCAGCTGCAGATGCCCGAGTAAAAGTCACCCGGGGCTATTGAAGATGATCTACTAGCCATTCGATCTAACGAAGGAACCAGGCAACCTCTGAATAGAATCGGCAGGGAGGAATGAGATGTCGTCAACTGGATGGTAAAACCCCTCTTCCCTTCCACATCACGTGCAATATATAGAGCTGGCATGGTTATGTCAGCATTTTCAGGCCTGAAGATCTCAGGTAGCAGCAACAACTGAATGACTTTTGAACCAATAATTGTACTTCCATAAATTCGTCAAGTTATAAGACGAAGCTTGATATCTGGTGACACAGGATGTCCAGAATCTGTTAGAAATGTGGACATTGGAAGCATCAAAGAACTCGGCAGCAATTTACCACCAGAACTTGCATGACTGGAATATATCTTTTACTACGTGATACTAGTAGTAAGGCTAAAAGGCGCCCAATTTAGGTGAAGCTGTTATTACACTAATCTATTAGTCTAATAGATCAGAGCATTGAATATCAGGACTCACTGGTAAGAAGCTGCAACATAGCGTGACACTATATTGAATGGCTAAGTCATGAATACCTGTGGACTTCAACGAAACTAGTGGCTACTACAGTGTAGTAGATAGTAAATAGTATCAGTAGCCCTGGGGTATGGCCCAGCTTGCAACCCATGGACATTGCGATGTCTTCGAACTGTGAAGTAATTAAGGTGGCTGAAAGCCCGGGGGTGGACTGGGGACGCGGACACTATATACTACTTTCCGGCCTGATCTATATAGGAGAAAATCCAATGTCAACAGTTGAACTCAACCAATAACTCAAGCCATTCACAGAATATCCAGACTACGTGTAAAAGTTTGCTCGATCTCGTTGCATCTAACATCATCAGATCGGGGACAACAAGGCACTTGTTGAGACTTGACCGATGGGTGTCTGCCACGTCAGACGCCAGCAACACCTGATGCGGTCATCAGCAACAATAAATTGTCCGCATAGGTTACCCGTCGACGGAATTGGGAGCACAAGGATAGTAGTAGATTGCAGCTCTTGATTCAGAAGTTCTTCAAATGCAGACGAAGGTATTAATCTATTTTATGTCGCCTGCCTCGGGCTCATCGTCGACCTTGGCCAGCCCTTGTTCCCGCAGCAGAGCATCAATCTCATCTGCGCTCCAGAGATGGTGGTAGATCTTGCCATCCTTGGTCTTACCCACTGTTGCGAACTCGACTGCGTAGCGTTGAAACACGGGTCAGCATTTTTTGCAAGCAAGGAGGGCGACTGAATGAGGCCTGAGGATAGAAAGTCGCGGGGAAATACTCACTCTTCTCACTGCTGAGCTTTGTCGAGTCCATTGTCTTGCTCAGTACCTTCACGGCCATTGCGCAAGCTTCCTGCAACGTGGAGTCTTCCTTGTAATCTTGCTTAAGCAGACTCTGAGCACTGGCATTGTTGGCACCGACACTTGTGGCCTTCCAGCCACCGTAGTTTCCACTGGGATTGCTCTGGTACAGCTGGAATTGACGAAGGTGATCCCATCCAGCGTAGATGAACGAGACACCAAAAGGACGAAGACCACCGTGTTGAGTATATCCTTGCTTCAAGTCACACAGTCGGCGGACAAGCTGTTCGCAGGGGATGTCTTCGTTATACGTGAGGAGATAACGTTGGGCATTTTGACGGGCGTAATTGATGAGAATGTTGGCATCGGCGTTCATGCCAGCAACGGCGCAAATCATGTTACTATAGGAGATTAGTTCAACTGCAATAACGAATATCATCCACTCGGAGCTATTTCGAAGGCAAAGGGGTATCGGCCGACGTACTCATTGATCGTGTAGAGCTTCTCGGCGGAGGTATCCTGCTCCAGTAGCTTACTGGTAACCTTCCTCTCAGCAGCGAGGACAATACCATCCTTAGCTAAAATACCGAGGGCAGTACCGGCATGGGAAATTGCCTCTAGCGCATATTCGACCTGGTAAAGGCGACCTTCAGGGGAGAAGATGGTGGTCTACCAAGAATCGTCATAGGTTAGTTGGGAGCTGCGGCGACCGAATAGCGGAGATCGACAAACCCGTGAATCATATCGGCGAGACATGATGTATCAAATCTAGGCGTATGAAAGAACTCAATGAAAGCAGTTGAGTTGAATGACTTGGGGGAGTAGAGGGGGATGGAGGTGGTTGACGGTGAGGTGAGCTCCAGCAAGTCCAGGCACTCTCGCCCTGCGCGTCCGCTCTGTCATCCGCCAAGCTCGGACCACCTCACCACACCAAAGCTTCGCCGCGGCTTTGCGCTTTTGCTGGTCGAGCATTGCGCCTTAGTATTCGCCCGTGTTTGATTAGCTCTGAATCACCCCGTCACCCTTATCAATATGTTGAAATCAACATACGCTGCGCCACCTCCCCTACCTCCAGGGTGGACGGAGCATCGAGCGCCCACAGGTCGGTCGACATCTTTTTGCCGACATTGAACATTCTGATTGACGATGGAATTCCAGGTCATTTATACTATTACAATGCTATAACGAAGCAATCGACTTACACACGACCACACGCTCCATCGCCTGTACCTCAAACCGGTCCAGCTGTTGCAGAACCCTCTCAATCACTTCCCTACTATGCTCCAGAGACTTTACCACCCTTCTCGTCCACCCCATATGGTCCTGCGGGGTACGGACCCGGTGGCGCGCAGCATAACGAGCATCAACATGGTCATGGCCGTGGCGGTTTCCGGGGCGGAAAGGGATATCAAGATCGTGGCCGACGGGAACCTCAAGATAGACCCAAGTCCAAGCACCCTATACCGGATTGCGCGCCATGGCTACTCGTGAAAACTAAATTGAAAAGGCGCTTCGTATATAACCCAGAAACTAATGAAAGTTTTTGGAAATTTCCCCAGGAGGTCCTTAAAGGTGTGATTGAATATGATCGACTGGAACGCGAGAGGAAAGAAAGAAAAGAGCGAGGTGAACCAGAGGAGCCTGCTACGGAGCCTGTCTCAGAAAAGCCGACCCATCAGCCAGAGGCTACAGCAGCTCAAGCCCCTACGCATATTGATACAGCACCGGTGCCAGCAGCACCAACGGGCGAACCCTACGATAGTGATGAATACGAAGAGGTCGAAGTTACCGATAGCGAGTATGAAGATGAAGGTCAACCATCAAAGCGAGCGCGGACCGAAAGCGAAGCTCCTGAAAACCAGCCAGTTGAATTTACCGAAGAGGACATGGCCTATCAGCTTGAGGCGATGGGCGAAGACTATGGGCTTGATCCAGAGGAGTACGGCGAACCTGTGGACGAGGAGTGGGAGGAAGGCGCCCAGGGCCTCGAGCTCACAGATGCCGACGCTGAAGCACTCTTCCGTGATCTCCTCGACGACTACAATGTTAATCCTTTCACCGTTTGGGAAAACGTCATTGAGGAAGGGCGAATTATTGAAGACTCTCGATATACAGCTCCCAGAAACATGAAGAGCCGACGCGAAATCTTTTCGAGGTGGAGCAATGACCGGATCAAGCATGTCCAAGAGCGCAAGGCAAAGCAAGAGAAGCAGGATCCTCGCATTAAATACTTGGAATTCCTCCAAGAATACGCCACGCCTAAACTCTACTGGCCCGAGTTTAAACGAAAATACCGCAAAGAGGCGCCAATGAAAGATTCACAACTGCATGATAAAGACCGAGAGAAATATTACCGTGACTATATATCCCGTCTCAAGCTTCCCGAAGCCAAGCGAAAGTCAGATCTCTCCGCACTCCTCAAATCGGTTCCACTCCATGCCCTCAATCGATCTTCAAAGCTGGAGGCTCTTCCAACCGTCATGATTACCGATATTCGATATATTGCACTTCCCGCTAAGGTTCGGAGCCCAATGATTGAGGCTTTCATATCCACTTTGCCTCCGGCACCAATGGTACAAATGACAGCAGAGGAGCAGGAGGAGCACGATCGAAAGCAACGCGAACGAGAGAAACGCGAAAATGCACTTGCAGAGAGGGAGAAACATGTTGAAGAGGAGAAACGAAGGCAACGCGGTGATCTTCTCCGCGGTAAACATCTTCTCCGTGAAGGGGAAGCTGAAATAGCCGAAGCTATGCAAGTACGAAAAGATGGGCTACGCAGCTACATGGAGCTCGACGATGTACCGACTGAGTCTTCTAGCAAGCCCGACCAATAATTAGCACCACCAATGTTGGAGTTGAATTCGAAATGCATTTAAATAGCTCATAAGATCACTAGGTCTATCTGCGCAAACGTAGCTCGCGGTAATTTTTGTCATAATGGTAGTCGGGTCAAAAATACTAGCAATATTGCCTGGTACTCGCCCTGATGTAACTTGAAAGAGTCATGCGTTTGGCGGCGTTGAAATATATTGTTTGAATTTCCAAGGGTATCATCGTAGATTAGAGGAGGCTTGATCTCCTTTTGAGTAAAAAGTCATTGCTTTCCCATGAAATCATTTGAATCGCCAATCATCCCAATCGTCATCATCCTCATCACTGTCACTTTCTTCCGGTTCCCCTTGGTCGTCTGTCACCATGGGCTGGTCTCTTGCCTCGTCTCGAGCACGTTTCTCACGAAGTTCCTCTCGCATTTGTTTCAATTTCCGCACACGCTCCTCAAGTTGGTCCATTTCATCAAATTCCTCCTCCAAGAGCCTCGCAGCATCCTCGCGCTCGCCTTCCAGCTCTACCTCTCGCGAATTTGCTGTTGAGGCAGTATCTCTTTGTTGTTGTGCAGCAAGCTCCTCGTTGGTTACTGGGGCTGCTGAGATTGTGGCTTCTGCTGAGATCGCAGCTGGTGCCTGCGGAGTTCGAGTCGGGGCGGCGACTTCGCGCTCGAACGCGGCCCATTCGTCTTCGTCCACAGGTTCAGAAGCTTGGGTAGGTTGGACTGTTGTTGTAGTTGATTGCTTGGTCGACGATAGAGTATCTTGTTCGTATGGCGGCTCCGGTCCAGCTGTGTCAACTTCATCCCCTCCCTCGAAGGGCTCCAAGACTTCGTCAGACGCGCTGCCTTCTGCACTAGGCGACTCGGCAATTTGGGCGTTGGCGGCGGCTTCCACCGTTTCCAAATCGGTTGATCGTAGCTTCTTTCGCATAACGCCATCACCATTATCAACTTTGCGCTTTTTGCTGACTCGATTTCCGGTCGTGTTGGGTGACGAACCCTTGCGCGAAGCTAATTCATTACGGAGGAGTGATCGGACGTCCGCCATGATAGGGAAAATAAAAGGTAGTCTCCGGGTCTTATCGGGAAATCTCAGGTACGCGAACAAAAGTTAAAGGGACCAGGATGAAGAATCGCGTTGAAATTCCAACTATTGCATGTAGTTCCAGGTTGATTCAAAAGTGGATTTTGCCTCGGTGGGGAAGCTTCTCCAGCTTCATGATATCAGTCACATGACAGATGACATAAGCATATTCCTGCCTTTCGCAGTCGCACACCACCACGCTGCTCCATCATTCTTTCATCCATCTCTCGCACACCTTCGCGCCCCTTTTTCAGCAGAGGCGACTATTCCGCACATAGTGACGAGCGATTGACCTTGCCATCTCTGAATATACTAGGGCATTCGTGGCCCTTAACCTCACGCGACCCCGCTTTTATTCCGCGCGAGTAACGCGCAAGGGATTTGCACATCCCATCACAACACGGTCCAGGCGCATTTCTTGCCACCCTCCACTTGCGGAAAGCTTGCAAAGCACAGTTTTGGGGCAGTTCTGGTGATCAAGTAATACTGTGGACTAGGCACCAGGCGACAGCGTCTTCTCTCCTGTATCGCTTTCTATTCTTTGTTTCTCTTTCTTCTAGCCCTTCGATCCCGTAGAGACCATCTTGGTCGTTGATCAGGCGCATATCGTCGCTCTTGAGCAATCGCAGAATTCATTCTCTCATTGCGCTGTAGCACACTTCGGTGTCCATATCTTCACACATGGCTGGTAAGCTCTCGTACACTTCTGCAACCACGCACTGGTACCTTGCAGCGGATAGCCTCGGCTCATCCATACGAAATTGTACAAGACCATGCTAACATTGACCCCAGATGAACCAAGGCGCTCAGGGCGAGCCACCAAAGGCCAACACAAGAACCTCGAATTGCCTGCCGACGCTCCTGCGAAGAAAGGCAAGCTAAAAGGCCCCAAAGACAAGAACAGCAAAACCTCCGCCGAGCCAACCCCCGGACCCAGTGAAGATGGCGACGAAGAAGAGATAATCAGATGCATTTGCGGCGAATACGAAGAAGAGGAAGATGTGGAGCGGGACATGATCTGTTGTGACCAGTGTTCTGCCTGGCAACACAACGATTGTATGGGCCTTACATTCGCCAAAGGCGAGGAACCAGATCAGTACTATTGTGAACAATGCCGGCCGGAAAACCACAAACATCTGCTGGAAAAGATCGCTAAGGGAGAGAAGCCATGGGAAGCACTTGCAGACAAGCGGCGGCAAGAGGCCGAAGAGAAGAAATCCAAGCGCAAGAAGGGCAAAAAGGGCAGTCGGAAGAGCCAGGGCAAGACGGAAACTGGCACTCCAGCTCGCGCTGGAACCTCTGCAACCCCAGGCCCTGGTATATCCCCCGCTACGGGCGTCTCTGCATCGGCCGAGCCAGAAAAGGATGCTCAAAGTACAGAATCCAAACGATCAAGTACCACCAAGCGCAAGCTCGAGGACCCTGGCGCGACAGATATGGTCAGTATCTACATGCCCCTTGGTGTATACAGTGCCATGCTAACGTTGCTCTTGAAATAGGAACCCCAAGTGAAACAACAACGAGTCTCCCCGTCACCCGCCGCAGACAAAACTCCCAAAACCAAAACTGAGCCTACCCCAGAAACCCCAGGCACATTTGGAACCGTGGAAGACTTAGTGGTTCCTGCTCGTAAGAGTGCGGCTGTTGCTATTATCAAGCTATTTGTAGAACAAGTCGCGGACGCTCAGAAGAAAGGTGCTTCTCCACTTCCGGCTGGAGAATCAACAGAGCATATTACACGTCAACTTGGTCTGGCAATCGAAGATGCTATGTATCGGAATCTCTGTGGACAGGCAGGCGAGCCAAACGCAGCATATAAAGCGCAATTACGAACGGTCATATTCAACGTAAAGAAGAATCCTTCTCTGCGAGATCGGTTGCTCGTAGGTAGTCTCTCACCGGAGTCCTTGTCTAGGATGAAGCCGGAAGAGATGGCGAGCGAAGAGTTGCAACAGAAGGATGCAGAAATCAAGCGAGAATCAGAGCGGCAACACATGATCGTGCAAGAGCAAGGGCCTCGCATTCGCCGGACACACAAAGGAGAGGAACTCATCGAAGACGAGACTCATGCTGCCACTGAATCTGTCTTCTCAGCACCTCCCCGTCGAGCAACTGAAACAGAGGCTAGTCCTGGAAACCAGAGCCCTGCTACTTCAAAATCACAACAAGGAATCAAAACTGAAGGCCATACAAGAGGGCTCTCGCCTACCGGTGAACATCACGACCATGTCTTCCCCGAGGTCGAGCCCAATATTCGGGAACCCGTACCTCATGGCAGAATTCAGGCTGATGCCGAGATCGATGATCTGTTACGAGATGACGAACCTGAATCGCCTCCTTATTCGCCCAAGGATTTCAGCGACGATAGCGTTGTTTGGCGTGGTAAGGTTGCCATGGCGTCTCTGGCTGAATTCATGTCCTCCGCAAAGCATGTTGGAGGCGCAGACCTGAGTGGTCGCATCCCTTGGAGTCAGCTCGCGCCATCGACGTTGCTGATTGACGGCCGCATCGACATAAGGCTTGCCAGCAATTACCTCTGTGGTTTACGATTCAGCGCCTCGACTGACGTATCTGTGATCGCCGTCAGTAGCCCTGACCTGCCTGCCGAAAAAGCGGGCTTTGATAAACTGTTTGAATATTTCCAGGGCCGCATGCGCTATGGAGTCATTGGACAGCACCCTCTTACGGCTGTCAAAGATACCTATATCGTCCCGATTGAAGCCGGTACCACGACTAAACCCGAATTTATCGAACTATTGGAAAACAATTCTCTCGAGGGTCCCATCAATGAGCGCATGCTTCTAGTTGTTTTTGTTGTCAAGACCGGCGATTCCAACACTCCCTCTGTTCAACCTCCTTCACATCAACCCAGTCTTGAGCCGGGATCTACTGCCAGCCCTCTGACCGCGGCAACGACTATCTCGCAACAGCCACAGTTTGGATTCCAGCAGCCGGGTCAGCCCCAAGTCAATCCCATACAAAAATCTTCAAATCCTACGGCCTATGGCCAACAAAGCGCAGTGCAGCCGGGCCAATCTGCTACGGGGCAGCCAGCAGCGATTACTGGCCTTGCAGCTGCCATTCAAGTTCTGGGTCCACAAGTGAACGAGCCCGCCATACAACAACTCCTCAAAACGGCACCAAACGTGGATGTGGCGCAGTTGAATATTGTCCGCAACATTCTAGTCCGGCAACCGGCCGCTGCAGTCAATTATGACACTCTGATGAATGCGCTATTTGAGACTCAGCAAAACGGCCACGTCCCGCAGGCGAATGCTTAATTGATATCTTTACGACCATCCCCATCACTCCATGTACTGTACAGTCTAAATAGTTAGTTTTCTTCTTAGTGTTCACTTTGTGGGCGGCGGCGTTGCTGCGAAGTCTTGGGGCGAGGGTTTTCATGCAACAGTTGGAATACCCACAACTAGCCCCCGAGTGCCATGTATCGCCTCGTGAGACAAAACGGATTCCAATGTTCTATTTCATTCTCGCACTTGGTTATTTCTCTTATTTTGAAAACTTTGACGAAATGGTGGATGTATGCTTTCAACTTGAATAACCGACAAGCCAATTCGATCGAGTTAGGGCTTTGAGTATAGTACCACTACAGACTGCATTAGTTAGTAATTTGAATGAACATACATCTCGCCGCTCAACCTCGAAGAAACCTGCTGCTAGTACTTAGCTAGGTTCACTTGAAAGTAGAGTGCATTGACATGTGACTACTGTCAATATCAACTCTCGACGCTCTACTAGTAGCATCCCTGGGCATAGGTCCGGTTTCCTAGATAAATCCTCTGCACCTATAAGCTATCCTACTCATCTAGTAGTTGAGTACCTACGATATTAGGTAATATAATCACAAATTGAATTATTCCAAATTTATATGTAATGTGACTTGTAGGATTTTTCGTAGAACAAACAAGGATATATTGAGCGCATGGCCAGTAGCTTCCCATCGTAGCTGGACATCTCCCCCTCCCTGAACATACAAAACGCCTGCGCTATGCAAAAGACCCGAACCAGAGACCAAGAATTCAGAAGAAAAAAGGCCATTCACCATCTTCCACCACGTCGTCTATATCCGCCTCCACCACCTCCGCCATACCGCGGACCGCGTCCACCAGAACGGCCACCTGCACTGTAGGGATCCTCTTCTTCGTGGTGACGCACAGGTGGGGCACGGCCCTTAAGCTCGACACTGAGTTTCTTGAAACCCTTGCGCATATCCGAATAGCCCATGTGCATTTTTCCAAAGAAGTGGTCTGCCAGTCGTCGATCATTATCGAGTCGACTTAGGTACGCACCGCAAACGTCGCAAACTTGTAGCTTCTGATGACCGGAAGGACCCGAGGTATCCTGAAGATTCTTGAGATCGCGCTCGTGAGTTTCTTTCTGGTGCTTCGCTGTGCGAATCTTGTGCATCTCGTTCAAGGCCATGGCGACGGAGCCTGTCTCGCCCAGGACAGAAATCTCGAGGAGGCCGGTGTTGATGGTGTTGTTTAGATCTGCGATTTGTTTAAGCTGAGCCGGAAGTTAGTATATCGATTGATACAATTGGAAAAAGTTTGAGGGATGTGGATAATGTACAAGATTGTTGGTTTGCCGGATCTCGTCCGGGGTCTTTTCGAGACGGCGCTGGGCCGTATCAATCCTCCGATCACAGTCGTCAATGTACTTCTGCATGTCGCGCATATAGTCGAAATCGAACCCCCATTTTGCCTTTTCTGCTGAAGAAGCTGTCTCGTACTCCGTCTTCAAGCCTTCGCTGTGCACTTTGGGGCATGGTCCGAGGTCCTGCTTGGTGTTGGTGAAGAGGTCGTGCGGGCAAGTGCCGACAAGGTAAGAACGGCAGACTTTCGGGTCTGTGATAGAGAGCTGCGCATTGCGTCCCTGTGCTCCAGTACCAATGAGTTGGTCCGCTATATAACGAAATGTAGGTTAGCTCAAGATCGTTGAGATCAAAGACAAGCGTAGCTTGATAGAAGAACAGTATTGCTATGACAGGACGTACCTCCCATTAGCTGCTCCAGCAGCTTTCTCTGTTCTGCGGCCATGATGATCTCCGGGAGTCAGACGGAAGAATTAAAGGAGATCACTTGAATAATGCCAGTCTTCAACAATCAATGGCGGTTTGGGGAGGTTTTTCGATGCGGCGCTAAGGAAGACGCCTGGCAAGGAAGGCGGTCAGCCTGGACAATCAACATCCCCAGGGACTCAGCAACAATCATAGCCCCAACTCATTTACAGATTGACCGTGGAATGGCCAGGGTTGTCGGGCAATTCCAGAAATTCTTGCGGTGACACGGCGTCGTCAATTTGGGCTTTCCCGAGCTCGCCGAATCGCAGTTGCTTTAAACGTTCCCGACATCTACGGGACGTCGCATGGGCAAGGAGCGGCAACAATTGAGAACTGCGGCATGCAGTCATGACGACCTTCTCCTTTTCTCTGTTGCTGGCACTTGCTGCCACATTATGGAGCTTCAATGTTTTTGCATCGTCGGATTACCATGAACAGCTCTTTCTACAACCTCTCCCCCAATCCTCCCTCCTAGCTTCATTCAACTTCCGAAGCAATACATCCCAGCAATCATTCGATAACCAGCACTTCCAATACTTTCCCCGAGCACTGGGGCAAATTCTACAATACGCACATACCAAGGAACTTCACTTGCGATTCACCACCGGACGATGGGATGCTGAAAGCTGGGGTCCGCGGCCGTGGGGTGGCAGTAAAGAAGGTGGTACGGGTGTGGAGCTCTGGGCGTGGATTGATGCTTCAGATGACGATGAGTATGTGTCCTTGCGGGATCGGAATGAACTACTTGTCTAATTTGAATCTAATGGTTGCAGGGCTTTCGCAAAGTGGATTACTTTGACACAATCCCTCTCGGGCCTTTTCTGCGCCTCGTTGAATTTCGTTGACTCAACAAGGACAACTCGCCCTGTTGTTTCCTTTGAACCGACTGGCAACCACCGGAATGCCGATGGATTACATCTACTTCACGGAACCTTGCCCGGTGAAGTAGTGTGCACGGAGAATCTGACGCCTTTCTTGAAGCTTCTCCCATGCAAGGGCAAGGCAGGCATATCCACACTGTTCGATGGCCATAAGCTGTTCGATGCCGCGTGGCAGAGTATGTCCGTTGACATGCGGCCAATGTGTACTACAGAGGATGACTGCATCATTCAAATTGAGCAAAGTGTTGATATGGTCTTAGATATCGAACGGTCAAAACGACCTCGATCAAACCCTATTCCCAGGCCCCTTGCAAATGAGTTCTTGGCCTGCGATACTTCCAAACCGTATCACTCGGATGACAATTGCTACCCCCTTGAGAAGAGCACAGATGATTCCTGGAGCTTATCAGAGGTGTTTGGACGGACATTGAATGGCATTTGTCCTTTGACAGGTCCTGATGGCACCCATGAGCACTCCGTTTGCCTCCGTGTTCCTCATGAAAAGCAGGTTTTCATTACCGAAGGATCAAGTGAGGTCAAAAAGGGGGATGGCTTCACACGCTGCTTTAATTTGGCACCCGATCAGCCCTTCGACCTCTCGATTCCAGAGCAAGCTGTCAACACTCCGGTTCCCCTCGAGAATCCTATACTGAATGCCGAGCGAACAATTGTTGGCCACGGTCAAGAACGTGGTGGAATGCGTATTATATTTGGCAATCCCTCAAACACCACAGCCGTGGACTTCATTCTTTTTGAGTCTTTGCCGTGGTTCCTCCGCCCATATATCCACACCTTGCAAGCAACAATCACAGGCCGCGATGGAATCACCACTGATATTCCAGCCTCCGATCTCATTTCCTCAACTTTCTACCGCCCCGCGATCGACCGTGAACGCGGAACCCAATTAGAACTGGCACTCTCTGTCCCAGCGGCATCGACTGTAACCCTTACCTATGACTTTGAAAAGGCTATTCTACGGTATACCGAGTACCCACCGGACGCTAATCGTGGTTTCAACGTGGCACCCGCTGTCATTCGTATTTTGAACACGGCTAATAGCGCGCCTGTTTACATCCGATCTACAAGTCTATTACTACCTCTGCCGACACCGGATTTCAGTATGCCTTACAATGTGATTATTCTCACCAGTACCGTGATCGCTCTCGCATTTGGCACGGTGTTCAATATTCTTGTTCGCCGAGTGGTTTCAGTGGATGAGGCGGCTGCATTGGGCGCACAGACTCTCAAGGGACGGATTATTGGAAAGTTGGTGGCTATACGAGATAAGATCCGTTCTAAAGAGACAAAGATCGATTAATGCACTTCAAGCAGTAGGGAAATCGAGTCAATCTTGCTACCTTATGCTGAATCATCTTTCTGGGGTATATCCATCAGGGCTCTATTATCAATAGAATATCATAATTTCCGTTAAATGTACAAAAATGACCGTTGAAATCATTTTACATTTGAATCATATCAATAAGCAGAGGCAATTTTAAAAATTTTAAACCACGGCTATACGAACAATCTAAGCTCATTGCCCAAAAAGCTTCTTCGCAGTGTCCCAACCAGGCCAAGTATCCGAACCCCCAGGCTTAGCCCCCATGAATGAATGATCTTCAGTTGCACATGTGGGCTCGCCGCTCTCAGTAGTAGGCTTGATATCCCTCGCGAGATCTGCGCGCTCTCGATACTTGGCTTCAGCCCGAGACGTTTGATCACGAAGACCAAGGAAGTCACCCATGGTCTGATGAGGGTTTTGTGGCTATATTTGATGGAAACATTCGTTAGTTATCGTTTTTCTTTAGAAGAATTTGATCGATGATTCAAGGGTTCACTAACATCTATATGTCCAGGTCCTTGATTAACAACGTCGCCCATACCACCTTTGCGGAAACTTCGATCGCCCCAACCAGAACCTCCGCCGACATTGTTCGCCGGAGTGGGAGTGATTCCTGTACCCCCTGCTACGTGAGTAGGTTGGCGGTTGTAATTTGGTGACTCAGGCATTTTTGAGTGATGTTCAGCTAGGAAGCACTGTTAGTTTAGATACCATAGAGTCAAATTGAAGATATTGATTGATAAACTCACCTTGAGGTATTATACTAAGTCTGTCGTTCTTCGGGTCTTTTTACAAAACGAGTCACGCACTCAACTATTGAAAGGATGATTGAAATCATTTCGAAGGCAAATTAATTTGTCCCCTTTATATATAAATATACATGAAAGTAATGGGATTCGTTGACCTCATGGGCGGCGATATGGAATGAAGTCATTATGAGTTCGGGCTTCGATGTTGTCCGCGGCAGCGAATGAGTAAGCTACAAGAGTGCCCAATCAGAATTATTCTACCATACGACAGTGATTTGTTGAAATCAAGCTTGTAATTTACAATTAGGCCTTGGAAAAGATTTGATTCCTGCCAGTGTCCGATGACGAGATGACCCAGAGTTATTGTGTCTTCAAGCCGATAGAAGTTGTGATCTATCCATTCCCATTCGAGACATCTAGAACTACTATATTCGCATGGGCATGACTACTCCAATTATGAGACAATGCCACTATAATGTATAGAAAAGCGGCAATAGAGCCGATCAAATATCTCTTTAGCTCCATTCTAATTACATCTAGACTTTGGCCATGAGTTTGAAACTCCGGGGGGGAAACCTTTGTATGTGTATACTGTACAGAGAATGTACATTTATCGAGGATTATTCCGATCATAACGTATGACTTGAATGGTAGGCCATACTTGTAACAGTACAGCCCCAGCCATAACACACCCTGCAAAGACTTGGGCTCGCAAGAAAGAAGCTTCTTCAAGATTCACCAGTGCGCCAGCGATTGGTGTCCCTGCTAAAGCACCGAAGGACGAGATACCCCACATCATACCTAATCGTGTGCCCATCCAATTAGGACTGGAGCAAAAGATTGGATGAGCAACGATGGCCGTAGGTGCGGTGACAATCACACCACTCAGAATACCCCAATAACAGGCCCAAACGATAAATCCCGCAACATTGCTAACGGCAATCCAGGTGAACATCGCAATTGCCGATGCCATTATAACGAAAAGTAATATGGCTATGGGTTTCACATGCGAGACAAGAAGGTATGGCATGACACGGCCAAATACCGAAGAACCGTTGACGATTGCTACCATGTAAAATGATAGACTGGTAGTTGTGTGTACGACCACACGACCATATGAAGCAACATAGAAGATAGGGACGTAATATGCGAGCATGACGCATATCAACGAAATGGAAAAAAGCATGTAAGAGGGCTCGCGGAAAGCCTTCCAATCGATGAGACTTCGAGCACGAGACTTCTGACCTGGTCGGCGACAAAGAATGATGCATGCGATGATTCCCATTAAGAGACTAATGAATGCAATTGAGCGAACTGCCCATGGAAATCCAACTTTGGGCTGAAGCTGCCGGAACATGACAGGGAAAATAACGGCTCCAATGCTTGATCCGATTGAAGCAATTCCAATTGCGAGAGGTCGTTTTGTGGTGAACCTCGTTGATACTACAGTCAAAGCCGGGATATAGGCAATCCCGCCGCCTATTCCGACACAGAATCCTTGTGCGAGAAGTACCTAGAAGAATATTAGAGTTTGAACATCAGATTTAGGGCAGAGAGGATGACTGACCTGGTAATATTCTGTCGCGAGGCTAGTCATCATCAGTCCGAAGACCGTCAAGAAGCTCCCAACCGCGATTAACGAACGAATGTATCCTGAATCAACGAGTGGACCAGATACGATACCAATCATCGGGATCAGTGTCGCTTGAAGACTTCCTATCCATGATATTGCTGATGGTGATTGGCCGGCTAGAAGGTCTGTTTGGTAATATTCTTGAAAGGCTCCAAAAGTAGTCAAAATTCCCCTTTAACTATGAGTTAGATATGCAGATTTATCATATCAGAATGAGAAGCAAAGTCAGGAAAAGCTCACCAAGAGTTCACGAAAACACAAAATAAAGCAAGAACGGTCAACCAAGCCTGTAAACCACCATTCAATCTCGGTTTTGACAAAGCATCAACCTGCGGTGGGACTTCATTTCCCGGAAGAGTTGAAGGTAATTGAGTGGCATAATTTTGCTGCTGCTCCGCGTTATTTTGAGGACTTGTCTTCTCAGTCATTTCCGTATAAAAGACAAAAACAAATCCCAATCCCCACAGACCTCCAGATGAACCCTGGGCCTCTGGAGTAATTTAAATAAATTCTTATTCCCCCCCCCCCCCCCCCTCCCCCCCTTTTTTCTCCATCCCCCCCCCTGCCTC